>Ga0099825_1001012_pt1 | contig 34089 bp, 20 predicted proteins | sample SiratroredBW_FD_76838 | JGI IMG/M metagenome (GOLD analysis project Ga0099825, IMG submission 76838) | Root nodule microbial communities of legume samples collected from California, USA - Siratro red BW | ecosystem: Host-associated > Plants > Roots > Nodule | place: USA: California | collected...
ACAGGTAAGTTCTATAAACCATTTTTGGATTATGGACCCACATTTTTTCTTTCCCTTTCTGTCTTCGTAAGTATCTGTTTTCTTCACAGGAATCAAATTTGAGGACCATTAGAACCAATAAGGGAATACGATTCTTCTTCTTCTTCCTTCACCAACCATTTACGTAGAGCAGGTGATTTTTTCTTTTTTTTTTTTGCTTCCTCTGTTTCTTAGGTAATGATTCAAATATTCTGCGCAACATGCAAGTAATGATGACTGCTAATGACATGCCGATTTTTGTTTAATTCAGCCACTTATTGTTTATTTAAGTTTATTATATATATTATTAACTCAAAGGTTTGGGGTCATAAGACTCTTAACAAATTCTTGAGAACATTGCAATTCGTTCAATTGTGTTGCTGGCAGAATGACTTGTTTATGACTGTGCGGGAGAGCTACCGTCGTCGGAAAAAAAAGTTGTTACCCTGATTTGGAGTGTGATTCTGATTATTAGTCATGATTTATTTTATTTTATTTTATTGTTATTATTCGGAGTATCTTGTATTGCGAGATTTACGGGGTAGCTTCTTGGATGCTAAGCTGTATCTGTTTTTTTTTTACTCGTTTTCTAACTTCCTTTCTTAATATTGGTACATATCTTGTTGTTTTTTAAAAATATTTTAATGTGCATAGAAAAAGGACTTATATAAAGATTAAGATCCCTATTTCTGCGAATTTAGGTGGATCTGCGGTTAGCTGTGGAGTTTGGATTGTTGGAATGGCTTCCAATGCTACGTCTGGACATGCTTGCCCGGCGCCTATGAAACCCACATCAAATGGCGTGTTTCAGGGTGACAACCCTCTCGATTTTGCGCTTCCCCTTGCTATTTTGCAGATATGCCTTGTTCTTGTGGTCTCAAGGGGACTGGCATATCTTCTAAAACCTTTGAGACAACCTAGAGTTATTGCAGAGATTATTGTAAGTTCGTTTCTTTTTCATTTGGTTTTAATCAATCTAATTATCTTAGCTTATATTTTGTAGTTCATAATACAATGAATAGCTAATGGGGATTGACGCATGTAGTCGGGTCATTGTTCTCACTGTCTGTGATTTGGTTCCTCTCAAATTTATTCTGTGTTGGTAGGTGAATGTAAATTTTACAATTAATCCTTGCTAAGGTTTAGGGAAAAAGAAAAAAAAGAAAGAAAAATCCTTGCTAAGGTTGGTCCTGACTTTATATGTGGTGTGCCTTCCCCCTATTTTAAACTTTTTTCAATAAGGAAATTAAATATTACTTATTTGTATTAGTCAGATGTGGTTCTCTCGTTTTTTTTTTTTCCTTCCGTTTAGTGGTTACATGGAGTTCGTGGGAACTGGGGCTAAGAGTGAGCAATATGACTAGTAGGGTTTGAGCCTGGCATCATTTAGTTCTTAATCAAGTTGGATTGCTATTAGGTTATGAGGCAATTGTCATGTGACCAGAGCTTTTCATGTTCCATATTTATATAATTTCATAGTCTCTGGACTTAACTGTGTTTCACTACTCTAAATGAGTCTCACATTTAATGTGAAATCTGTCGTGTAGAATGTAATAAGATTTTAAAGAATGCATATGTCAGGATAGATGTTAGTGCCGAAATATCTACAGTGATTTTAATGTGTAGGACTGCTATTGACAGGGAGGAATACTTCTTGGTCCATCAGCACTTGGACGGAATAAAAGCTATATGCAGGCAGTTTTCCCAGCCAGGAGTCTTACAGTATTAGATACTCTAGCAAACATGGGCCTTATATTCTTTCTATTCTTAGCAGGCCTGGAGTTAGATCTTAAATCCCTTCGTCAATCTGGAAACCGAGTCCTTGCTATTGCTATGGCGGGAATAAGCGTACCCTTTGTAATGGGAATTGGCTCATCATTTGTTCTGAAACAGTCAATTGCCAAAGGTTCAGATAATGCCGCATTCCTTGTATTTATGGGTGTTGCTCTGTCCATTACTGCATTTCCTGTATTAGCCCGTATTTTGGCTGAGTTAAAACTTTTAACCACAAATGTTGGTAGAACAGCTATGTCAGCTGCAGCAATCAATGATATAGCTGCCTGGATTCTGCTTGCTCTAGCTGTTGCCTTGTCAGGCCATGAGCGATCTCCACTTGTGTCATTGTGGGTCTTCTTAGCAGGGTGTGGTTTTGTCATCTGTGCAATCATCATTGTCCCTCCAATTTTCAAATGGGTGAGCCAACGATGCCAGGAAGGTGAACCAGTTGAAGAGGTATATATATGTGCCACATTAGCTGCCGTTCTCGCTGCTGGGTTTGTCACAGATGCTATTGGAATCCATGCCATGTTTGGTGCTTTTGTTGTTGGAATTTTGATCCCAAACGATGGACCGTTTGCCAGTGCTCTTGTGGAAAAAGTAGAGGATCTTGTGTCTGGTCTATTTCTCCCACTCTATTTTGTGTCAAGTGGATTGAAGACTAATGTAGCCACCATACAAGGGCTGCAATCATGGGGTCTTCTTGTTTTTGTTATATTTACAGCTTCTTTTGGAAAGATTCTTGGGACTGTTGGTGTTTCCCTTCTCTGTAAAGTACCTCTGAACGATGCTTTGGCGTTGGGGTTCTTGATGAATTGCAAAGGCCTAGTTGAATTAATAGTCCTCAACATTGGTAAAGATAGAAAGGTAATTTCAATTTTCTTGCTCTCATTATTCCCTGTAATCAGTTTAACAAGGTGCACTTTCCTATCTATTATCATGAAATTTTTAATATATGCATTTGCAGGTTTTGAATGATCAGACCTTCGCCATTATGGTTCTTATGGCTGTTTTCACTACCTTCATCACCACTCCTCTTGTGACGGCTGTGTATAAGCCTGCAAGGAAGGGAAGAGCTGATTACAAACATAGAACAATTTGGAGGAAAAGTGCAAATAGCCAACTGAGGATTCTTGCCTGCTTCCATGGTGCAAGAAATATTCCATCATTGATAAATTTGATTGAGGCTTCAAGAGGAATCCAGAAGCGTGATGATCTTTGTGTGTATGCAATGCACCTTAAAGAATTATCTGAGAGGTCCTCATCTATATTAATGGTACACAAAGCAAGAAGAAATGGGTTGCCATTCTGGAACAAAGGTCATTCACATTCTAACCATGTTGTTGTAGCGTTTGAGGCTTACAGGCAACTAGGTAAAGTGTCTATCCGGCCAATGACCGCCATCTCATCTATGGCTAACATACATGAAGACATTTGTGCAACTGCTGAGAGGAAGGAAGCGGCAGTCATTATTCTTCCATTTCATAAGCATCAAGGTTTGGATGGTTCACTAAATATCACTAGAAACGATTTTCGATCGGTTAACAAAAGGGTACTCGAGCATGCACCATGCTCAGTTGGAATTTTTGTTGATCGTGGGCTTGGTGGTACATCCCATGTCTCTGCAAGTAATGTTTCTTATCATGTTACGGTGCTTTTCTTTGGTGGTGGTGATGATCGAGAAGCCCTTGCTTACGGAGGTCGTATGGCTGAGCACCCTGGCATCAAATTGGTGGTTATTCGCTTTGTAGTTGAACCAATGAATGAAGGAGAGATTTCAAGAGTTGATATGGGTGACTCCTCTGGCACCAAAGTAATCTCACAGGACGAACAATTCCTCGATGAATTTAAGGTGAAAACAGCCAATGACGACTCCATCATCTATGAAGAGAGAATAGTTAAAAATGCTGCAGAAACGGTTGCTATTATCCATGAGTTTAATAGCTCCAGTCTGTTTCTTGTGGGTTCGAGGCCAGTCAGTGAAGTTGCCTTGGCGCTGAAAAGCAGTGAATGCCCTGAACTGGGACCTGTTGGTGGTTTGTTGGCATCACAAGATTACCTCACAACAGCATCCGTTTTGGTATTGCACCAGTATAACAATGGGACACCAATAAATTTTACCTCGGACATGGAGGAACATTTACCTGATACGGATTCAGGTTCTGCTTAACAGTTCTCTAGCTCTGTTTTGGCAAGCACACCTTGTTTAGGCTTTTCTGAACTCCATGCACACAGTTCTCAATTTGACCACTAAACAAATAAAGAAGTTTGGATTTTAATTTTCTTGGGATTGGAATTGATTTAGAATTAATAATTTTATGCTTAGTTGTGTACAGATTTATGGTTTAAAATTGGGATTCTGGCTTCAATTCCAATTCCCTATTGTAGTAGTAAAATCAACTATCAATAGTTAAGAAATACCCCCGTTTAGTTCCTACTTTTCTAGACTTTCGCTTTACTCTGCTATTGTTAATCACTCCTCTAATCTATTTCAACTTCTCGAATAATTACAAAACACATACAACTAGTCTACCAATAGATTACGAATATATCATCATTATGCATTTTGTTAAAAATCTGTTTAATGGGAGGATTTAAGTGACACTATAAATAATTTTGAGTAGGATGATATTTTTGTTAATTCAACCACTGAATTATAACAATCTTAGATTGAAAAAGTTTAATGCTAATAAATTAAAGCACTTTTTTTGGCTTCAAACATTTTGAAAGTATTTATGTTATCAATCTTCATATATTTCCATCAGATATTAAATATTTTTATATTAGTGTAAGTTTATGTAGATATGATTTATATATAAGTAACTTCATACACAATGGAGGATCTAAAATAAAAAAAATTATTAAAAATTTGTTGAACAGTATAAGACTTATATAAGTTATACTTTTCATTTTTAATATCATACTAAATTCAATATTATTTTTTTTCTTTCAAATTTGTTGAAGGAATGAAGTTAATTAATCTTGAGAAGTGATACAATCAACCAAATATGTTTTTAATAATTCAAAATGGCTATATGTTTTTTTTTTCATCTGACAAATGTTAAATAAATATAACATTATCAATGTTAAGTGTTATTAAAGTCGAACTATAAATAATATTTCACAAAATCAAATAATTGAAAAATATTGTTTTCATTTAAAACTTTATAATTTAGAGAAAATAAAAAATTTCATTTAAAACTTTCTAATTTGGAGAACTAAAAATATATTTAAATCTGAAAAGGAAACAAAATAATCTTTTATTAGATTCTAATAAGATTTAAACAACAAAAATGAGATAAAAAAAATCTTTTATGTTCCAATCCTTACCAAAACATATTTGTACACACTGGTTAAATTCACAACTGTTCCTCCTATTCCATTTTTTCAACCGGTTAAATTTTCTATTCAGTTCTTTAGCTCTCTATCTGCATACCTACAAAATGTTAAAGAAAGAACACGATCCTATCGTGGGTCCCTATTGTTAGGTTAGCATATATCTTCGAAAAAAAACTCAAGTGAATTGCACCTAACCTCTTCATGCAGTTGTTTAAAAATGAGCTTTCTTATTTTTGTATTTAAAATTTAGGAGATAATTATTTCGAATCAACACATGATTTGTTGAAGACAACATAACGTAAGAGGATGGATCCTAGTTTCTCTATTGCCGATAAAGCCGATGAAAACATGCTCCTTTTGTTTCGACAATATAACCACGTCAACTTAATGTGTATTGAGCTGTAAAGGTTAATTTGTGACATGATCGTCATCAATTAGGTTAACACTCAAAGTCCAAAATCTAAGATCATCGCATTAACATCAGTAACACTAACACTAACACACCAACTTTAAAATATAATATTACTAACGTGTACACACACATAACTTTATGTTGATTAATTTTTCTAATTTAATAAAGATTCATACTTATATGATGTCAAAAATAAAGGCAAAGTGTACAACTGCATAGACGAATTTTATATGCAAATATTTATCACAATTTTATTAGCTTAATTACACTTATGTGACCATTTTTATAAACCAATCTCTTATATATACATTTATATTAGTAAGTCCTTTGTATTTTTGTAGACTGAATCATGTTTTTGTAAAAAAATTTCACACAAAATTAACCTAAAGTTCAATGTTAAACTAAAATGCATTTTATCAATAACGTACTATCTCAAAAACATAGCATGAATAATTTACTGAGTTAAATATTAATATAAACGAGTCACTACTCATTCAATTTTACGATCCAAATAAACTAATCAGTAACAAATCAATTTAATAACAATTATCTATATTAGAGTTTCATTTATACAATTATTATTTTTTCGAATAAAAGATTAACGTAATCCCTATCTATATTAGAGGGTTCTAACATTTTTACATTGGTTCAACCATACATGCACAAGGGTTCTATAAACTTTGTGAAGATCTCTCCTTCTTGGTTGACTTTTCTTTATTTCTTTGTTTTCGTTATCCAATATTACGTGTTTGATAAAATATATTTAGGTATGTTTACTTTCCGTTTGATCATGAGAATGATTTAAGAGTTTAATATTTCCTGTAATCTTATTAAAGAATACATTTTTTTTTTAAAAATTGTTCATCCACTTATAAGATATTTTATAACTTTTATACATCTTTAATTTTATTTCTTTACTTTCACTAAATATTATGAGGATTTGTGTTTAGCATTCATAACTAGTGAGATAATTTTAAAATTTATTGATTTATTATATTTACAATATTTTCCTAAACATTCAACTAAATTTATTGTTTTTTTAATTAATTTATTGATTTGACTATGTTAATGGAATTATGTCGTTTATCATATCTAAAATGCGTACAAATTTTTTTAACCGTTCAAATTGCTCATATCATGTTATTCATCACTTTCTTGGTGGTTGAAAGAGTTATATAGAAGAGGGCAAAATTGGCATTTTTGAAAATAGAGGGATGCAGTAGGAAAATACGTGGGTGCATCCAAACAAATGTAAAAATAAGAAGTTGGGTTATGATTAAGCCCAATAAAGTCCGTAGAAATTGGAGAGAGCACTAACTGTTGTAGATTTCGTGAGCAGGGACAGTTGGTTGGTGAATGGTGGCGCGAGGCTTATCAATAACGAAGCCAGAAGCAGAGCGAACCGCCATAGAAATTAGAAATGCACTCTCTCTCTCTCACACACACCTTCCTACGCTCACACTCACTCTCTTCCTTCACCTCATCTTCTTTTCTCCTCCTTCTTCGTCCTTCCACTCTCCGCAGCTCTAAGAGGCTTCAATTCTCAACCGTCGCATCCTCTTCCCCAATTTCCCCAAATGAAACCAAATTCCCAACGCAGGGACTCGTTTCTGCTTCCAAGAATTCCAACACTTTGCCCGAAGCACTTGCTCGCATCTCCAATTGGAATTTCCCCTTATCTCCAATTGCTAATTCTAATTTATCCGTTAGACTTCTCAAGTTCATGATGCTCTTTGGCTTCCTCACACTTAAACACTCTTATCCCGCACTTGCCGCCTCTGACTTTTCCAATGCTTTCAGTTCATCTCCTACATTGGGGGATTTTGATGACATAAGCACAGGTTTTGCTTCAGTTAGGAAAATCTCCCTGCCACTATTCTAATTGCAATGTTTTGCAAAAAAAAAAGAGAGCATAATTTGAAGTACCGCAATTCGATGTAGTTTATTGTTGAACACGCAAGTTATACATTTACATTGTACTCTGTAACTGTTATTCTGTTGATATTTTAAGTAAAATGATTAAGTTTACTTGGATTATGCTACTCAAAGACTAATATACTTTCTCTTCTTTTATGCTCTGTCACAGGCGTTTCTGCTAATATTTTTCTCTGAACTGGGAGATAAGACCTTTTTCATTGCAGTAAGTGCACAGAGATCGTCAACGATACGACACGACCCTGGTGATTTGGGAATTTGATGTTGTAATTTGTATGCAGGCCCTGCTTGCAGCTAGGAATGCAGCTGGTGTTGTTTTTATTGGGACATTTGGCGCCCTTGCGTATGTTTTATCGTTTCACGGTGATTTAGATTTCCTTGTTTATTGTAGTATTGATGGCGTTTTTTAGACAGTATAATTTTTATACATCATCAATATTTTTTGTCAACTAATAAAAACATTATGATTTTCATGTAGTTTTTATTGAAGTCAGTAAACTTATCATACGGTTAATTTGTGATTAGATTTTACACTTCCAATGCACTCTAATTAAACTGTTTTATGATTAGTCACCATGCATACACGTTCACGTAAACAACTACGGTTGAGAATATTTTCACATCATAGAATAATCAAAATCCTGCTGGGAGTTGGCTTGTGAACAATATGAGAAAGGCTTTAATGGATTTCTTCATATAACTTCTGGAATGGGAAGGGAAAGTTGTGTATTTGTACAGAGTTCTTTAAGCTTATTTTTCTGTCTAGAAGTCAAATAATCTCAAAAAAAACTACAGAGTGACAATAAATGCCAAATATTCTAGATGATGCATGCATGTATCTTCAAATTATTAATGTTTAGTATTTATTTCCTATTGACAGGGCAATGACTCTGATATCTGTGGCCCTTGGGCGAACTTTTCATTATGTTGATGAGATCTTGCCGTTCAGGTTATTTTCTTTATTTCCTAGATATATTTATGAACTGTAACTATTAAAAGGAGTTATTTGACTTGGTCATACTGGAAGAGTGAAAATAGTTTTCTTCACATTCTACAAATTATAAATTATAATTTCAGTTCCAAGTTTCATGTTGATATGAACATTTTACATTTTACGGTCTGAAAATAATTCACGTTGTTTTTTTCATCTTGTTTGAACCTTTTTCCAATCATGAATCAGTTTTATTATAATACAATGTCAATTTTCTCTTGAACGCTTTTAATCGTTTGCAAAAAAATTATTACTTTGTCGCGCATAAATGTCTTTAGTTTGTTGAAAGTTCCTTGTTTCTATAAATATCTATACTTTTCTTCTGTGCCTCCTTTAGTTTGTGTCTTAAACCGTGTAAAGTGAAAGCATAGTTTGACTATGAACTACTTTTCAAAAACTTCAACTAATAGGTTGCTTTGTGCAGGTTTGGAGAAACGGACTTACCTATTGATGATATTGCTGCTGTTTGCCTATTGGTAACCTTCCTGTTTAGTTATGTGCTAACAGAGTAACAGTGCTTGCTTGGGCAGACATTATTTAAATTTTTCTGTTTTTAGATTAACCCTCTCTTAAGTCATACTGAATTGACTTCAGGTGTACTTTGGGGTCTCTACCCTGCTGGATGCCTCATCTAGTGATGGCCAAAAATCAGATGAAGAGCAGAAGGAGGTAATATTTGGTATTTATTTATTATCTATTGCAGCACAATGGGTTGGATACATGAATTCTCTCAGTTTTTAACTCCAGTTTGAACTGGTTCACAATGGTTGGGATTCATATTTATAGGGTTCCAGCAATTTAATGTTTCCTTTTGTTAACCAGGCAGAGCTAGCAGTTTCTGAATTTTCTGGAAATGGTGCTGGGATATTATCTGCTGCTAGCACAGCTGCAAGTACTTTTCTCTTAGTTTTTGTTGCAGAATGGGGTGATAAGTCATTTTTCTCCACAATTGGTGAGTTCTGAAGTTAAAATTATTGGTTTGAAAGTATATATGGAACACTTGTACCTAGAACTATCGTTTTTGTCATTATTAATATCAAATTTCTATGATTTTACCGTTCCTTGGTTTGAAAGTATAGGAGACAAAAATCTTGATCTGAAATCCTTATTAAACAATCTGATGTACAAATAAATAAATATTGATATTGACAATTCTTGAAGCTAACTTATATGCTTTGTCCTCAAAAAAGTTGGATGTCAATTATTTTGGATCAGTCTAATTTCAGTTTATATATTTTCGTGTTATTTTTTCATTTGTTTCAAATACCCATACGTGTTATCTTGCATCTCCTCATGCACTAAACTTCAGAGATCCTGATTTGTTTTCCCTACTTTTCAGCCCTTGCAGCAGCTTCTTCTCCCCTTGGAGTCATAGCTGGAGCACTGGCCGGTCATGGTGTAGCAACTTTGGTAACCCCTTCTTCAGTTATAAATTGAAGCAACTTCTAAATATGGGGATTTCCTTTATCAGTGTAACAGTAAATGTGCATTGTTTAACATAAACATAAAATATTTAATTTAAGCTTCTGCAATGGTACTTGAAAACTGGATTCGCTCAAATCCCCAACTGAAGTGCAACAAAGAAAAAGGAACTATATTAATAAACAGACACTTTTTGAGATGGCTCTTTTTGACAATTTATTTGAAAGCATCTTACTCCGTAGTTTAAAAATAACTAAGACAGTAATAAACTATATTTTTTTCCCTTCATAATCTATATTTAATACTCACAACAAGCTCAAAATTAATAAATAATAACTGCTCCTAAAAAAGCACTGAAAATATCTGGAGAAGACCCTGACTATTTTGGAAGAGTTTAATTCATGTAATTTATATTGCTACAGACTGTCTTTTTCTTTTGTTTCACATCTTTGTAAGATAACTTTAGGCTCTTATATGCTCAATTTTTTTTTCTTTTATATGCAGCTAGCTGTACTCGGGGGCTCTTTACTTGGGACGTATTTGTCAGAGAAGGTAACTTCTTGATTATATGTTGCATTTCTGATATTCTGCATTTAGTTGGTCCTAAACTCGTGGTTTTCCCCGTTGAGCAAGCGAACCAGATTTTATAAATGTGGAATTCTCTACACGTATGCTATAATCTCAAGTGGATAATTAATCAATTGAAATGAAAGGGTACTAGGAAAAAATGACTAATGATCTTCAAAATGCTTTACTCTAGTTATTGCTATTTATAGAATCTGGTTCATAGAGATCTTCCGTGGATATTTTTCTGCCCTGGAATTCCCATATTCTAACATAAAAAAATGTTAGACGATTTTCGAACCTTATTGGGAACGAACACGTTCTTTCACCTGGATAACATATAGCAAATTGAAGTCTCCCCCTCCTGGTTTGGTAATTTAAGAGCAACGACCACCTTGTTTAAGTATAAGAAAAATGCTAATGGTTTTCTAACCACGCATTTTCATATGCTGTAGATAATGCACCTCAAATGAAGATCGGACCTAAACTAGTGTGTTTCTGGTTCGGAATGTTTCAATTAGAAAATACTACAACACAATTTCTAATATACATTTTTTAACATGTTATCTATTATTAGCTGAAATACTAGTGAAAATCACATATTTTGGTGAGTGAATTTTATGCCTGATTTTATGAATCACTCTTCTGTTTATATAGTTTTCAATAAATTTTAATCAATACACTGAGTGCTAGAAAAAGAGTGGGTCGTACTTCTGATACCTTTATGCTGCTGTAAACTAAAAACAATGTTTTCAATCATTTTGAAGGTTATTGCCTACATCGGAGGTGTTCTCTTTCTCGTCTTTGCTGCGGTAACCTTATTTGAAATTGTGCAATAAGGGTTAAAAAAAATTAATGCGAGATAATCTCAGTGCAAAGGGATCAATAAGACCTCTAGATTTATTAAGTTTTATTAATGGTGGCTCCAGAAGGGAAAAATGTGTAATTTTTGTTTTTTCTGAAAAAATGTATAATACCAAAACCTGTTTGTAGGAATAGCTTATTGCCTTTGATCCTTATAAATTATGCCATGCTGTTCATTGAAAATTTGTAATTTTATTTTAAACAAAAATGTAATTACATAAGTTATGCGAAGTATTATTTAATTATTGATAGTTAATCTGTGTATTATATCAGTATTTGTTGATGCACAAAAATAAATCTAAAATTAGTCAAAGAAATATTTGTTATTTTTTGTAACCAAAACTATGGATTAAAATATAAAAATACACGCATTTTGAATATTTAATCTTGGAAAAAATGAAATTCGTTTTTTTTTACTCAAATTTAGTTTAATTGATGGAATATTTTGATAATAAGTTACACATATATGTCATTATATGTGATCTAAAGTTGTTTATTATTACAAAATACTTCATTAAAGATCACAAATCTGAGTTAGTATTTAGATTAATACAAATGATGAAATATATATTTTCCAAATTTAGTTATAAAACGAATTCTAAATATACTGATTGTATAGGGAAGTTAATTGTCAAATATGAAGCTTAATCAATTTAATTAAAAAAACTTACCGAGCGGATTAATGCGAATAATAGATTATAATTTCAAATATAATTTTTTTGTTCGTTAATTTAGTTACTATAATGCAAAAAACTTGCTAAAATTTAAGGATTGAAATTGTTAGTTTAATTACTATTTTCCTGGTATAATTTGCTAGCTTTTAATTTAAAGAAATTATTAAGTGGGTGCGGAAGAATTTGTTAATTTTGCTTAAATTTGAATTACCTTCACGATAAATTTGAACGAAGTTAAATTTTTTTTATAAATATGCTTTACCATTTTCTGACATGTATTTTACCACACTGGATTTTTATTAAAAATATTTTACCGCACAGTCTTAAGCTTAAAAGCAGGTTCCTAATCTATTTATTTGTTTCCAAAAAAGAAACATTTACATATGAATTAAAAAATTTATTATTTATTTATTCTCTTTATCCGTCATTCTTTTACAGTAATTACTATGTTATTAAAAGTAACTATAAGACAAACTATTTGTGTCTGGAAAAACTATAGTTATTTCTTTTAAATTAAGGAACATGGTTGAAGTTTTAAGACCAGAAAAATAAAATATTTCTTTAAGTCATTCTTATATAACTGTTATAATTTTACTTTATATGAATCCTATTGTCTTTCATATTTCTAATTATTACTAATTTTATTTTTTTGCTGTTAAAAAAAACTAATTTTATTTTCTTAAAAGATACGACGAGACTTTTTTCTCGTTAGTTCTAATATAAAAATTGTTACAAAAATTAAGACCTTAATATTTTTTTTACATTTTAACTTTTCAAAATTTAAAATATGATGTTTTATTTCTATAATTCAATCCTTATTTAAAATTTAAAAAAATTTAGAGTTTATGACTGTGAAATTATATCTTAAGCTTGTGATTCTCCTAAGGCATGATATTGTCCATCATCAATGTTTTCCCTCACCCTCCTCCTTTCAGTTTTTTTATTAGAAAATCATAATCCCAATCTTTCGAAGGTCAAAACCCTAGAATTGTTCCCCAAACTCTGCGGAAACAACATAATATGAAATCGACTCGAGGAATTAGTATTAACTATCGCGAGGTATTAAATTAAAGTTATTTCCTATTTAACTTCTCTATGATCATGTTCATCTGCCACATTAATACACTATGCTCTGATGCTTTTGAAGTTAATGATTTATGTGTCTTTTCTATTTCAATTTTATTATTTGATTTGTGTAAATGAACTTGGAGACGTTAACTGTGATTTATTGTTTTATCCGCCTCGGCTCTGCTCAAAGCATGCTAATTCAAATTCTCGGTTTCCATTTTATCTGTTCTGTTTCTGCTTCTTTTGTTTGGTTTATTCATCAAATGGTACGTCTCAGGATTTTATATTTTGGTTAGTTGATTCAATCTGTTTTAACAACCTGATTTTATTTAGTTGTCCAAAAACCCACAAAAAGGGTAGGAATTTAACCAGTCTATTTTTCCTGTGTATGAGTCAAGTTTGTTAATATGGACTCAGTACTGATTATGTCACCGTAGACGTGGTTTAGACCCTGTGAATTTTTTCCTTGTAATTCGGATTAAATCTTAGAGTTGCCACTTCGGGGGAAAAATTTACAAAACTGCCTGTAGCATTATCCAATCAACCTCCTCCCATTTAACCCTAAAGAAAGCTACTCTGAAGCTTTTCCCTTCTGGCAGATTCCGATGGACGGACTTGGCTTTCTAAGGTTAAGAGAGTTGTAAAGTGAGAAAGTAAGTGTCCATCTTCTGTTGAGTTGGTTTGCTAGGGGGACACTATCAAAGTTAAAAGATGCTCTGGTCATGTTTTTGCTTGTTAGTGGGCGAAATTACATTTAAAATTTTCGAAGAATAATTAATTGTGATGTTATCGTTGAGAAGTTAATTTCTGTTTCTCTAAATTGACTTTGTATGACTCTAATACTCAAAATTAGCATGGGAAACATGCACAAAAAGATAATTCATGTTTTCGTCAAGGTTTTCTTATTTTCTTTTATTGAGACTTGGATAGCTTTTTCAATCAATTTTATTATTGAGTGTTATTGATAAAAAAATATTAATTTTAAATTACTACTCATTTGATCAAGCAGTTTTCTTTTTTATATTTGTGTTCTTTTGCTTTTGATACTATCAATGGAAATGTGTGCTTATTAGTTTTTATGAATGTAGTTTACATAAACACAAAAAAGTTGCTCTTTATGTTATTTTTTCTTTTATAAAATAACTGATGCTCAAATACGCAAAATGTTTCTGCAATCATTTTTACTCTGGAAGAAGTTCCAGTGCTAACCACGTGGTATGTCATGAACAAGATGATTGACCTCCGAGTTGGGTTTTGGAAGGATTCATATCTTTCTGAATTAAGGTGACCTCCAACAGCTGATAATCTCAGCATCACTTTAATCTTCTATTCTATTATATGGATCGATGTGATACTTCAGGATTTGTAAGTGGGGGTTGCATTTTACCTTGTAGATATCCAATAGTACGACTGTAGGTGCATCTAACCTGACTTGTATAGATATCCAATTTTTTTATGGGGAAATCAGGAAAACGTTCTGTTGAAATTTATTGATAGGTATAGAATTATACTGTCATTGTCTCATGGATGTGAGGTTCCAGAACTTGAGTTTCACAGCTAATCCTTCTGCAAATGCTTTCAAGAATTTGGGTAGCTCGATGCAAGTTGAAGTAACGGAATCTGATTGTAGTACAAATGATATCGTACAATTTGATTCCCCTAGTACTTCAATTTCAAAGGGAATGAAAAGAAAGTGGGGTTTAATTGATGGATGTATTGGTCAGAGCATTTGTTCTTCTTTGTCTCTTGGACTTTCAACAAGTTCTTCAGGCAGCAAGGAGAGTTCAGCTACTTCTTGCACTGCTATCACTTCAGCCAAAGAGATTGATGATGAATCATCTATTCCTATGGATATTGAACTCGACTTTACACTTAATCTTGACTGTGAGAAGGTAGAGAGACCAAAAAAACTTGTTAGTTCGGATTTGAAGATATTTGAGCTGCAGCCAAAGACCGATTTGGAGTTAAGCCTTTCCACACAGCCCTCCAAATCAGACATTACCAGTGTTTATCTAAGTCCCTTTCAGGCTCCACCTCTTCAATTGAACATGGAGATCCCATTAGTATTCAGCAGGACATCAAATGTAGATGAGGGGTCGACTTCGTGTAGACAGAAACCAGGGCTTGTTTCACTTAATCCAGGTGCTAGTGTAATGTTAAACCGGGCTGAAAAGAAGGTTATAGATTTCTCACCAAACAAACCGAATAGTTCTGTCACCTTTACTTCTAGACTAACACAGCTAAAACAACCACTACACTGCAACAGTAATTCTACGACATGTCAAGTTGAGGGATATGGAAAGGGATACCAAGGTGCTTCTGGACGTTGTATATCTCATGGTGGTGGCAGGTGTCACAAAGCCAGCTGCAATAAAGGAGCTGAAGGCTGGACGTTGTATTGTAAGTCTTGTGGAGGAGGCAGTCGATGTGAGTATCTTGGTTGCACTGACAGCACAGAAGGACAGACAGATTTATGTATTGCTCATGGTGGTAGCCAGCGATGCAGTCATCATGAGGGCTGTATCCAAGCTGCCAGAGGGAAATCTGGATTGTGTATTCAGCATGGCAGTGGCAAGAGACATCAAACAGAAAAATGCACTAAGAATGTAGAAGGCTTAGCTGGTTTGTGCATCTTACATGGTGGAGGGCATCGATGTCAAGCTTCTGGTTGCACTAGAGGGGCACAGGGAAACAGTATGTTCTGCAGAGCTCATGGTGTGGGAAAATGCTGTACAGCACCAGGGTGCACCAAAGATGCTGGGGGGACCGCACCACTTTGCAAAGGCCGTGGTGGAGGAAAATCCTGTGAATACCAGGGTGGTGGAATTTGTACCAAAAGAGTGCTTGGAGGTACCAACTTTTGTGTGGCACATGGAGGTGGAATGAGGTGTGCTGTACCTGATTGCTTGAAAAGAGTTAGAGGACGAGCTGATCTTTGTGTACGTCATGGGGGAGGCAAGAGATGCAAGTTTGAAGGGTGTGGAAAGAGTAAACAAGCCGAAACCAACTTTTGTAAGGCACGTGGAGGAAGGAAGAGATGCTCTTGGGGACATCCTGGGTCAGAATATAGCAATCAACAGGGTGGCCCATCTTATTCATTGGCAAGGGGGAAGACAAGTCCGTGTGCACTTCATAGTGGGCTGGTGCTGGATAAGAGAGTTCATGGAGGCGTATCCTCGGGACCAGTTATTCAGGATACTCATGATAGTAAACTGGGCGAACTGAAGCAAATAGTCATCAACGAAGATATGGATGTGGATATGATCAAAATGGGTAACCCACAGACAGATGATCCGATAACATGTTCTGTTGCTAAACTAAATGAAGTTACAAGTACTCATCTCCCAGCGGGGGAAGATGATCATACACCAATACTGGTAGCTGTTCCCGAAGGCAGGGTGCATGGTGGAAGTCTTATGGCAATGCTGAAGGGGAATTCTAGCCTCGGTACTAGCGATGGGAAAGGTTTATTGAGTGATCCATCAGAGATAAATAAAGCTTGCATGGTTTCCCAGCGTAAAATTTGAGGGTAGTTATTGCTTTTGTTGCCTTCCACTCTCACTTTAGAAATTTTATCTGCGTGTTTACTTCCAAATTTGATTAGAGTCGTTTCCAAGTTTGATTAGAGTCGTTGTCTGATATCTGTCAGCCGGAGAGAATGCGTACGTACATTGTTTGACATTCTTATGGAAGGTATGTCAAGGTAGGACATTATACTCTGATTAGGTAGTTGGTGCTTTTCTTTCTTTCCTCATTTCTCCTTTTGTACAGATTATCTATCAGTTTGTGAGAGCAGGTTGTTAATTGTGTGACCTTGTATAATGTTTGTAAGAAAGCCTCTTTAATGAATGAGATAGAATGTGTTGTTATAGCGCTTATGCATACTCTGGTAACTCCTTGACAAGGCAATGTTTGCTCCTATTTTGTAATTTCAACTGTTAGTTGTGTGTAGTTTTGTTCTTAGATTAGTATTTAGTCGTAGTTTTTAAGCGCATAATTGAAGTTGTAATTTTGGAAAAGAATTAAAATCAATAATGTGACTAAATTCATCAGTAATTAAATGACGCGACAAACATAAATAGCGCTGGAGATTCTCTTAAACCCTTTTTATGAATACTGTACTTTTCTACTCTATTTCTCAATTGACTTAAAACATTTTGGTTTCTGTGAAACCGGAGTCCATTATTGTTAAATTTTTTTTTTGGGGGCGAGAAAGTGTTCATACAATTTGTGCAGATTCATTAAGGCACTTGATCCTCTGCAGCGGTGACGTTAACCATTTGATTTATCCCATAACATTTGATTAAATAAATAATTATGAAAGGTTAATGCGTGGTTTTAAAGGCTTGCAGGGATGTAAGGAGATGATGTCACAATTACGTAATAGTGTATTATATTACTAATTACTATACATTAAATATCATATCAATAAATGTCGTAAAAATGTCAAACTTGTAAATAATATTATTATTAGAAACTACAACAAAGTAGTATTTAGATGGATTACAAAGAGACTAAAGTAAAAATATACGTGTTTGCATATAAAGATATTGAAGCACTAAATCATATTTGATTGATAATTAAATATGTGAATATTTGGGCAATTCAATCTTTTTTGTTATTCTACGTTTATGTTGTCATAAATATTTAGGTTATATTCACTTCTTTGTGTTAAAACCTAATTCAAAGCATATTGAAGTTTTAACAAAGATAAATGAATGTATTTTAAGGGAAAGGTTCATAATAATCGTTCTAATTACTTTAGCATGAACAATGTAATATGATTGTTATTGTAGCAAACAAAACCAAGTGAGTGAGCTTATGGCTCATATAACAACAAAGAGAAAGCTTACGATCTCTTGGACATTGTCTACGGACGAAAGTGATTCCCAAAATTTACAGCAATTTTTATTTTCTTTGAGCAGATTATTACAAGTCTAGTCACTTATATTCTTTGTGGTTTCCAAATTGGTATGTATATTGTTTGTTGTAATGTACTTATATTGCCTTTTGTTTAAAATAATAGTCTTCCTAGATTGATTACTTCATCTTACTTATTACAAAGTTGCACTGCACCTTAACCTAACTTAACAATGCAGACTTGAATTTGGCCATCTCGGATAACTCATCAACAGCCTCTACCAAATGGTCAACTCTTGCCACAAACTCCATGAGGGACCAAGCAAAGTTAGTCAGTGACAATATTGCTGTACTTTCTAAGCCTCTCAACTTTATGTTTTGCTCACTATCTTCTTCAAAAGAATCTGCTTCTCTAGGTGGCCAAGAATATAGTCTTCTCAATTGCTTTCCCGTTATCTCTTGGTAACATTCTATTTCTTCTTCCATCTCCCTCTGACATGGTAAATGGTAGAAGATGTGTGAAATGCTTGCAAAGGACTTTGAAAGGTTATCAGGGATTGGTGATTCAAAAGTTGATGCCAGCATATAAGAATATTGGAAGCATATAGAACTTTGCAATCTCTTAATAGAGTTGTGAAGCCTTTTAATGTGGGAATCTTTCGGACTCCACTGCATGCAGCTAATGTCTCTTCCCAAAATTCTTACTAGTTCTGCAGCTTGCTTTGATGCTTCTTCAACTTCTGATTGAAGCCCTACCCTCAATTTGTAGGGTACCTGAAAACCAATAGTTCATTAGATAGATATATTATTTATTGAAAACCAATTAATCATTGTTTTTATCTGTTACAAATAAATGCATTGATACAATTTATTTATATATACAAATGAACAATTTTAGCATTTTTTAGCATGAATTGTAGATAAATTAAATAATTAATAATTCAAATTAATTTAAACATATATAAGAAAAAAACGTTAATTTTGTGTTGAACTAAAATGATTAATTTATTTGATTTAAGGATACTGTATTCATATTTATACTTTTATCAAACACTCCTGGAATTGTGGCATTATGTAGGGTTATTTGTTGAATTAGACTATCTAGATAAAGTTTAGATTTAATTGGAATTAAACCAAATGAATTGGTTTGGTTCATTGTTATTTTCAATTAATTAAATTAATTATAATTCGTGGAGTCTGATCTTTATTTGTATGCAAGAGAAAGAGCAGGATCATCAAAAAAATTAGTTATAATCCATTTAGTTCTTAACATTTTAATATTACTTTTTTCTTTTACCTTCTTAATCCTTATTTTAATCTCAAATTTAAAATATTATAAAAAAAATATTAAGACAACTTAATATGACATAATGAAAATCTTAAAACTATTAATTGAATTTTAACATTTGAATCTTCTATAAAATCACCAGCAGCGTTTACCAACACAAGTCAAAAAAAGACAAGAATAAACCTGAATTTTAGCGTGTACAATGCTATGGAGTGCCATAACTTCATAGGCACAGTGTCGCAGAACTGCCCCAACTTTCACATACTGTAACCATGGGTATGAAATGTGCATGAATCTACCATGTGGTGGCTCCCATTTTGCTGATTTAGCCTTGCAGTCAAAGAAGAAGGACAAAAATATTATTTTTCGACCCATAGTAATGAAAACTGAAACCTCAAAAACTAGTGCTATATTTCAATGAACACATTATACCAGAGTCTCAAACCTTGATCCTGACTCCAAGGTGCTTTGACATCTCATATAAGCAGGTTCATCATGAAATGCATCTATGCTTCCCATGGTGATTTTTGACTTCTCTGATGCATCTTCTAAATATTTCTTGGCGCATTCTGATGTCATGCAGAGAAAGAAAAAGAACACACTATTAATATGCTTTTCAGATTAACCAAAAAAACATACACTACCTGAATTAACAACTTCAGAAGAAGTAAAGATTGAAGTTTGCAAATACTTATGGGAGGTTTCACATCAATTACAGTTATAATTAAATGAAAATAGTTAGTTTTATAAAATTAAATTAAATTTAAAATTTATTTTCAATATGATAGAAGTCTATTCTAATAAGAGTGTTGAGTAATTATTAATATATAATTTCACCGCTACTTAATTTATAAGTAGATACAATCTTACTGCCACTTCTGATACTTACACTAGTAATTATACTTCTAATTCATTTAGAATCAATCAATTGGTTGATTTTCCAGTTTTGTTGGAACTTACCTTCAAGTGAATCGGCCAATGAATGGAAGTTTTGGACCAACTCTTTATGCAGTTGGTCACCAGCCCATATAGGGAAAATAGAGACATTGACCAACACTGATATCATTCCTCCAATGGCGATTGAATACAAGCGATCGATCGCAGTCCTAATAGGGTTACCGATTCTATAGTCAGACACTACGATCAAGCAATAGGTCATCAGTGTCACCCTAAACCCGTACTCATACTGCACAAGTGCTGCCCACATTTTCATGTACGATGTTATCACCGCTGCATATCAATCATATCATTAAAACACACCCTTTAATGTTGTATCAAAAAATTAGATTAATGTTGTATGAAAAAAATATAGAAAACATTGAAGTTACCGATCATGAACATGCTGAGGCCAATGATAATGGGCTCAGTGGAATAACCACAGGAGAGTGCTGTCTCAGCAACCACAATGCCCAAGATCACAGCCACTAAGGTTCCTACTGCTCTATTAAATCCTCGCTTAAATGTTTCTCCTTCAAAATTCACAACCATGTACCGATCAAAATTCAGTTACACATATAATGCATTATTCTACAAAAAATTATAGCAACAACAATGTAAAACATACCAACAGTGTCCTCGAAGACAAGGATAGCAGTGAGAATGGCCCATATGATATTGTTCCCGAATACTCGATATGGGGCTTCAAATAACACGAACAAAGACACAAGAAGAACAGTTACCCCAACTTTGAGTGCAAATATTTCTCTGCCCGTGTCTTCCTTGCAAATTTCCCACACACTCTGAATCTGAAGCCAAATTTTGTTGACTACAAATTTCGTGGCAGTCTCATGCAGCTCAGGTTTAGTAGGTGTACTTGTTGGAATGTTAATCTCAATCTCCATTTTTTTGTTCATGTGGTGGAAACCCTATAACCTAGTTGACATTAACAAGAAAAATAATAAGTATTATTAAGATGTTTGAAATAGAAAAGTGTTACAAAGTGGTTCGGTTAGAACCTATATATAATGCTGATAAAAAAGACTAACCCTGTAAAACAAGTGACAAGAAAGAGAATGATTTTAGCAAAATAGATCAACGTGATATATATATCGAATAGAAGATTCGATGCGATGGTAATTATAGAGAAGAATTGGAACTGAACAATATCTATATATATAGAATATGCTTAATTAGCCTCAACAATACTCCATGCATGCATGGATGGAGATGCAAGCTTTCAAAGATGTTCCAGAAACTGAAAGTGACCCAAAAAGTGAGAACTCATTACTACATATGTCTCACTCTGTCTATCAAAAAAACTGAATCCGGATTGTCCCATTTTTGGTGATGTTTTTTTAGTGCACTTCTACAATATATTGATTTTCATATATTAAAAAAAGTTTTTAATATATGTTAAAATATTAAACTTAGTACATTTTGAAAGCACACTGAAAAGACAAGACCAAAAACATAGTAAAAAATCTAAATTAAAAAACTTTGTACTTACGTCTCTAATGTCCATCCCTTGCCCAAACGAGTAATAACCACACATAAAATGAGTGGATCACATTGGGTCATATTGAGTTTCTACAAATATAATTTGGGTTAAATATTTAAAAGAGTTCTATTTATAATAATTTTGAATGGCTTATATGTTTAAGAAGATTGCATTATTAAGACAAAAAAAATGAGTAATTACTTGTGATTCACTAAAAATATCAATTTTAAATTAGTAGCATAAAATAAAATTTGAAAAATTTGAAAAATAATTTCTTCTACTATTATATTACACATATCAATATTGATAGGGATGTTCTTATTTATGTCAATAATGAAATATTGTCATTAGTGCTGAAATACTAAAAGGAAATCATTTCCTGAAATTCAGGTAAAAAAAACAATTTTAATGTAGAGAATTAAAGGAAAAAAGTACTTAAATTTGAAGGACTAAAACATATTTTAGCATAGGAAATATATCTTAATATTTAAAAAATATTCTTATATTTAAATCCAATCACCATTTCTCATAAATTCAATCACCCTAAACCTAAAAGATAGGAAGAGATACACCCATAAAGAATATATGGAAGAGTGACATAATAAGGAATATCTCCTTCCCTTGACTAAGACATGCATGTCTAAAATTTGTTAACTTAATCACGCACCAATTTTTCAAACATTCTTTGCTTTAATTTATACCATTATCTCGTCTCCGACATCAACAATGGTTCAATTTCTTTCTCCTTTATGGTAAGATATTATTCCATTATTCTTACTTACAAACATAATATATATCATGTTCCTACTATATGCATGCACACATCATATTAACAACTTTAAAACTATCTGGCTTTTAATTTTGAAACAAATTACCTCTTACATACGTTTGTTTATAATACTTTGTTCTATGATTATATATTAAAAAAACAATTATACCAAACTTTACATAAAATAATATTTACGGGATATTTGGTCAAAAATTAAGTTGAATAAGATTAAGCAGCATAAGATTTACGAGTTAATAATAAATTTAGACTTGTTTTTACATAATTACAAGTTTGCAGCTGCGGATTGTAATAATAACATCCTTAATGATTTCTTAATTTCTAATCTGATTATCTTATACAGATAAAAACTTGTTGCAAGTATAATATTCTAAAAATAAAGTTTCTCAAGAATTTGTGAGAGTGCAAAAAAACAGCTGGTATTCCCCTTGCCAGAAGAGATAGCCAAAATGCAGCCATGCTTTAAGAGGCACCAGTACATGTAAAATTCTATAATTTATTTTTCAATACGTCTCTTATTTAATCTGGTATATATATTTACTTGTATTTCTCTCTTTTATAAAAAGTGGAGTGAGAATTTTTAAAACAGCACTGAAATTTTAACTACAGATTCATATACACGCATGCATGCTAGTGACTTATTCCGATTTTATTTGAGCAATGGACGGATAAGAAAGCATATATGTTATATTCTGGACAGAAAAACTGGAAGACAAAAATTGACAGCAGATTTAGATTCGGAATGTGTTTATCAGTTTGTGGAGTCTGTGACTCTGCTTTCATAAACACCACCAACTTCAATACCACTCACTTTATATATACATTTTATTTCATGGACATACACATCATATTTTATATCATAATTACTCATTATGATAGTTTCTTGTATATTATGAAAAAGTTGATACACGTATATTAGGATAAAACAGATAAAAGAAGTGAATAAATATGTAAAAAAAACATTTACAAAAAATGATTCTCATTATTAATTATTATAAATATGTAAAAATTAATCTTATAGAAGAAATAATCTCTTGCAAACGAGTTTAATTAGTTTTGGGAGGATTTTGAATGGTCAAACATGATATCATATAAGTATATATTCTACTCATACGAGGTACTATGGAATACATTTTCACTTTCAGGAATGGAAAAAAATATATAAATGAGAGGGATTCATTCTAAACTTTAGATGTTTTATTTAAAAAAAAAAAACTAATATGTATTTGTTGAATTGAATAAAGAAAAGGGTTACGTTTTATTGGTTTGTAACATTATTTTGTTGGTTCGAGAATACTCAATCTCACACAGACCACCACTTTAGAAAGATTTAAAGTAGCATGACACAAAAATTTTGAAAGAATATTGGCCACTTCTAAAGTGGCATACACAGTGTTTCCATGAGTTCAACATCATATTGGGTAGGATTCTTTGATTACTGATATGTGAGTGAGGGAATGGAAGTGTGAGGAAGTTCCTGAATTTTCTTAGTTTGGTAATGTAGAATCCATCAATTTTTATATGTTTGGTAGAGTAAATAAAAAGGAGAAACAGTGAATGGGAGTGAAAAAATATAGTGGAAATAAAAATTGTTTAATCAAAATGAGACAAAAGAAAAGTAAAGTAGAAATAAAAAAATTAAAATTAAAATGAAATGGTTTCTTCATATACAGAGTTTATTTAAATAAGTGTTTCCATAAATGACAATAAGAAAGAATAATAAAGATAAAAATGAAAGAATTTCTCTATGAGTTAAGTTCAGTCCATGTATAGGAATTTAAAAATTTTTATGAGAAAACTTCGATCAAATAACTTATGTATAAAGTAATTTTAATTTATGATAAAAACTCATTAATTTTCTTAGTTTATTTATCTGGAAACACTTAAAAAAATTATCTGAATATACTTTTAAATGATGATAATTTTACATATCAATTTTAAATTTGTTTAAAGGTTAAATACCATTTCTAGTTATAAAACTATCAATATTTAACAATTTTTGGCGATTAAAAATTTTAAAAAATTGAACTACCATAATTGATATGCAACCTCTCCCCTCTATTGTGTTCATGTCAATGAATAAATTATTTTAGTGCGTTTTACATGTTATTTCTTTATAACTTTTTATTTTTCTTAATTAAATGCATCATTTCCTCTTTCTTTTATTCCTCTCTGATACCAAATAGGTCGCTCTAAAGAGTGTGGCAATTATTATTTATGTTTGTGTTAAGTAATGACGAAAACATGTAATATATTTTGTTTAGATAATTATTCTAAGAAATTAACTTTAGATTCTTATCATTCACTTTGAAATTTCTTAACCATTAGATTTCAAGAAAAATAAATGGTTGACATGAAAATTAGCTATTCTAAAAATACACAGGGAATGATTTCATGTTTTATTTTATTTGTATGATAATAAACAAATAAAATAAAATAATGTGGTTGTTGAGTGGTTGGATCAATGGTGGTGAAGATTTTTTTTTTTTTGTTTGATTATTGGAAAACAATGTTTGTGACTTTCGTGGAAATAGGTTGAGCTCATGTATTGGAGGGTAATCTTTTTGTTCTTTTTTGTTTGCCTAAGGGTTTAGCTTTCATGGAAATAGGTTGGGTATGTTAGTACCCAGTAACAATTGATGAGGAAAAAGTAAGAATAATAATATTTTAAGAATATTATAAATAAAAAATACTGATATTAATAAAAAAATAAGTTTTTAATAAAAAATAGAATAATTAAGTTAATTTTCATTTTATTTTCTCCAATTAAATAATTTTAAAATTCATTTTGTATCTAACAACCTCTCTTTGTTTTTTCTCATCTACTAATTTTTTTCTTCTTTTATTTGTTCCCTCTTTTTCAAACTGATCTTCAACATAATTTAAAATCATAAGACACATAAAAGAATTAAAAGAAAAACTCACATTTCTGAAATCACCTCCAAGCTATTTTCATTCAATGAGTTCCAATTCCACATGGTGGGATTATTGGATTACTAGTAGGACCCAGCACGAACTTACCACTAACTGATTATTGGACTTCTGGCAATCACTTAGGCCCATTAACTAAGATCATAGGAAATTGAATAAGGGTGATGCATTTTCTACCGTCATGTTTTTAAATTTACACCCCCCATGAGGGGATAAAAAGACAAAATTGTCCCTTAAAAAATGTATTCCTGGTATATATTTTTGGATTTAGAAAATACTTGATAGAATGTGTATTTTTTTCTATAATTAAAAATATTTTTGAAAATATACAAAAATATTTTGTTGGTGAGTTTCATCCCCGTAAACTTTCTTTAAAAAATTCCTGGCTTTTAGAAGTTTTCTTTTGGAAAATTCTAACCATATTTAAGTAACTCATATAATAAAAAATTATTATAATTAATTAATTTCTAAATCTTTTGATAAAATACATGAACAATAAGATTATTTTTATGTTATTCTTCTGGCAGATATTCACTAAGATTATGGTATTCCATTACACGCGTTAAAATTAATTTAGTTCACATGGATAGACAAAATTATAGTAGTGTAGAACAATCATATATCATGAACATAACGTGCAAATCACAACCATGAGACCGAACTACAACATTGTGAACACAGTGTAAATCACAATCACGTTGCGCCTCTTCCTTTTCTTCTTTGTATCTTCTGTCATTACCGATCACACCAACATCCCTGTGAACAATCAAACGTCATCGTCTTGCTTCTTCTCCTATATTACCCAAACGTCAAGTGCAAGCAAAAAAGTATCTTATAATAAAATAAATGGTTTTGTTTTTTTGTTTTTATTTATAAATTACATGTGTGTAGTTAAGTTGGATAATCCATGTTAGTTGATTCATATTTTAGTGGTGAGAAGTAAATATTTCAGTAGAAGGAAAACAAATAATTTTATATGTATTATTTTGCATGGTCCATGTAAGATTCCTTTACATATTTTTCCTTACATTCAGAATATTATGATTCCAGTCTCTTAAGTTGTTTTATTTTTACTACTTTTTATTTTTTCTTACCTTTCAATTGCATTGCACTACTTTTTTTACTAACACCTAAATCCTTAAAATCATTAACTTTTATTCAGGTATTTGAAATTTTACGAATAAACTTTAGACATATAATAATTTTCAAAATGTCAAGTAAAATGTTTTGTAGTTGTAAAAAAATTTTAGCACTTAACTTTAGGATTTAGAAAGAAATGTTTTGACATATAGAGAAGAATTTTTATAATTTAGTTAGTGAATTTGAATACATTTTTAAAAAGGTTGTTTATTTTAATTTGTGAATATATTACATAAAATAAAAATGAAAAATAAAATTATAAACAAATGAAATCATTGAAAAAGTCCATTTTATGTAATATTAAAAATTAAAAGTCTTATTAATTAATTTGAAAAATTAAAGAAGAAAATGAGATATATAGTGTTAATTCAAACGAATTAAGGAAATGTAATTAACCCTTCCAATACAAGCCGAAAATTATTATTAAAACAAAAACAGGGATTCCACATCCCATCAAACTGCTAATTAATCTTACACGACACGCTATCCATAAATGCATTAGAGTAAAGATTCTATACAGCACACCAGTCCCTACAGCACACATATTAACCTTTCATACATATTTATATGATCAAATTTTTATACTTTTACTTTGAATGACCATCGGATATAAAACCAATGACTGAGATGAGTGATGCAGATGTAGCAGCGGAGCAGAGGATAAAAATGCATTAGAATCCGTTTGTAACAAAAAAAAAATAACGTTAAATTTCAAAGTCATCGAGTCCATATGGTTTCACGTTTCAGACACGACCCGGTTCAGACCGTGTAATCACGAAGAAGAGAAGCAGTTGCAGAAGCTGGTTCAATGGGAAACTGTAACAGCGAAGCCTCTTCCCAAACGCAGCCACATTCCGACCATCACCATCGTCAGCCCCAACCTTCCAACGGCATCAGCGTCCTCCCTCCCAATTCGAAGCCCGCCGTGGGCCGGGTCCTGGGCCGGCCCATGGAGGACGTCCGCTCCACCTACATCTTCGGGCGCGAACTGGGCCGCGGGCAATTCGGCGTCACCTACTCATTGACCCACAGACACACTAACGAACAGTTGGCGTGCAAATCCATTGCCACGCGCAAACTCGTCAACCGCGACGACTTGGATGACGTCCGTCGCGAGGTGCAGATCATGCACCACCTCACCGGCCACCGAAACATCGTCGAGCTTAAGGGAGCCTACGAGGACCGACATTCAGTCAATCTCGTCATGGAGCTCTGCGCCGGCGGCGAGCTCTTCGACCGGATCATCGCCAAGGGCCATTACTCCGAGCGCGCCGCCGCCGACCTCTGCCGCCAGATCGCCACGGTGGTGCACGATTGCCACACCATGGGAGTGATGCACAGGGATCTGAAGCCTGAGAACTTCTTGTTCCTCGGCAAGGAGGAAAACTCGCCGCTTAAGGCCACGGACTTCGGTCTCTCCGTGTTCTTCAAGCCCGGTTAGTTCCGTTCGTTAATTCGCGTTGTTAGTTGGTGGTAGTGTGTGGTGTGGGTTCTGAACCGTTTTGAGAACAGGCGATGTGTTTAAGGATCTTGTTGGGAGTGCGTATTATGTTGCTCCTGAAGTGCTGCGTAGAAGTTATGGACCCGAAGCTGATATTTGGAGTGCTGGGGTTATATTGTTCATTCTGCTCTCCGGTGTCCCTCCCTTCTGGGCAGGTAAAACTCCTCTTCTTTTTAAGTGTAACCAATTTCATATTTTATTAGGATTTTCATTTGGTAATTCAGATTAACCTGCATCACAATTATAGTTTGCTTTTCGTTATAATTGAACGAACACTATGCATATTTTATGTCTGGGGTAGATTTTGGATGTTAAATGGTTGTTCATTTCTTTTTTGGTTCGGATTTCTGAGCTTTGATTTTAGCTCATGTGTGCTTTTAGTATGGAAGTTTCCTTTCCTTGTCCATTATTTGCTGCTTTCTTATGACACAATAGTGTGTGTGCCTTTCCTATCTTTCTCACACTATCTTCCTGTCCTTTGTTTCAAGAAAATGAACAGGGTATCTTTGATGCTATTCTTCGTGGACGTATTGATTTTGCATCAGATCCTTGGCCTTCCATTTCAAGTAGTGCCAAAGATTTGGTCAAGAACATGTTACGAGCTGATCCCAAAAAAAGGCTCATGGCAGTTGAAGTTCTTAGTAAGTTCAACTTTCTTATAGTCGCAGATTGGTTTTTTATTTTGCGTGTCTCGAAAGTGGTTGTTGGCTCCAAGGACCAGCTAAGCATTTTTTTTACGAAATAGATCTCTAACCATAGCTTGAGAGCTCTAATCTGTGAGATTTAAGATGGATAACTAATTGACAGCGAGGCTGAGAGCAGTGGTAGAGAATAGGGTATTAATTTTGAAAGAAGCCGTCACTAGCCACTACTCATTTGATAGATGCATGATATTGTTAATGATATGAAACTTAGACATTGTAGGTTAGAACATACCAATGTCTGCCATTTTTTCTTCATTATAGAAGTCACGGGAGATATGCAAGAGTTTCCTGAACAAAAGCATTGTTCCTACAAGTGGTCAAAATCATATCTTCTTCTCTGCCTCATTTTTATCTCTCATGGCAATTCTGTGACAGGATATCTTTTCACCTTTGCATTGCCAATTTGATCTGAAAAATAGTCTAGATGATTTTGTTCTGTGGTTAACTTCTTACTTTGAAAGTGATTGCCACCTCGTCTCTCATTAAAAGAGGGTGACCCAGTACATGAGGATCTTTCACGGGGGGTATGGATAATATAAATAAATGCAACCATAGTCCCCAACTAATTGAGGCAGTTGCCTCAAGCTCTCCATTAAATATTTTTCATACTACATATAATCAGGCGATAAAATTTACATATTTATACAATTTGATTAATTATTATATACAGAATTTATCCAAAATTTGTTTACTAAATTTTATGAAATGAATATTAATCATGATTATTTCAAAGAATAATAATTTTATCTTTTAATTTATTTTATAAAATTCACTCCAAAGATTAATTAATTATAATTTTTTGGAGCGGATAAAAAATATATATGGAGGTCAGACCATAATAAACAAAGAAGATGGTTCAAAGAATAATAAGTATTTTAAAATTGATTAATGGTAATTTTTTGGAGCAGATAAAAATTATATATGGAGGTGAGACCATAATAGACAGAAGAGAGATGGTTCAGAGAATAATAACTATGTTTAAATTGATTAACGGTGGGTAATTAATGAGGCTTAACATGTGCAAGTTTGCATAGGATAGGTAAATTGATCATATATTATTTGTTATATTATTTTCATTAGTAAGATTATGCAGTTTTAAAAGATACTTAATTATTTAAGTGCTATTTAATTATTTATTTAAAAATTAAGAAAAATAATTTTGCATCTATTTTGGATTTTAGCTTCTCATCTAATGAGAAAGAGAGTATTCAATTTAGTGTAGAAATTAGATTTCATAATTATATGTATGATCTATAAAAAGATATTTTAACAAAAAATTTAGCTGTAAGATCGTACATTTAAATAAAGATTCTTTTCATATTGGTTATTTTGTACATATTAGATTAATTTATTTATATTCAAAGTACCTTAAAAATTGAAAACTTTGGATGAGAATGAATTGGAAACAATATTTCGTTAATTTTTAGAAGATTTAAAGTTTCAGTTAGTTATAATATTGTATATATATTTTCAAAAATTATTATAAGTGAAAACAGAAGAAGATCGTACCCAATTGAAAGTGTTAACTTATATCAGAAGATTTTTTTTTCAAATACATGCATTGGTTTAAAAATATTATTATTTGGCACCACCTATAACATTTGATTGTCAGTTTCTTTCCCTTTGCTGATCATTTTTTTTTTTCAAAATTTTAATTCACATGATTGTGTTTTGCTACTTCTTGGTTAGTTGACTAGCTCAAGCAGCATGAAAAATTGATGCTTTCTCTTGTTCTGTTATGGAGCATTTGAGCCTTAACTTTCTTGGCAATTTGCTTTTTGAGTCAACCAGTCGTGATAAAATATTATATATATGTACTCCAGATCATCCTTGGATGAGAGAAGATGGAGCATCTGATAAACCTCTAGATATAACTGTTTTAACCAGAATGAAACAGTTCAGGGCAATGAACAAGCTTAAGAAAGTAGCTCTGAAGGTAAATAATCTTTTATTTTATCATTATTTTTCTTGTACATCAATATTTTCTTAATCAAACTTTTAGTAAAATATCTAAAGTTACCATTACATCAAAAGCCTCAAGGACTGAAAACGGTATGTATCAATCAAAATGTAATATATAATAAATAGGGGAGAAAGAATTTATCACTGAATTTGATCAAAAGATTATATTTGAAAGTTTCTATTTTATTACAGGTTATTGCTGAAAATCTTTCTGAAGAAGAAATCATTGGCTTGAAGGAAATGTTTAAATCCATGGACACAGATAACAATGGAACAATCACTTTTGAAGAGTTGAAAGCTGGACTGCCAAAACTGGGTACTAAGATTTCTGAGTCTGAAGTAAGGCAGTTAATGGAAGCGGTAAGATTTTTTTGTTTGAGTGTACCCTAGCTTGCTGAAGTAAATGTTTGTTTACTTCTGTAATATCTACTCCCTTGCAGTTAACTTTCTTCATCTTGTAACTTTTTCTTAATTTTAATTTTAAAAGAAAGTTAAATCTGGAAAAAAAATTGCCACACTATATTGCTATTTTAGGGGAAAGAGTGGGAGTAAAGAATAAATGAAAAACAATGAATTAATGAATCTTGCAATTCATATTTGTGATATACCATATGTACTAATTCATCCATGTATCATAAGGTTCATAGTTATCTATTATTCATCACATGATATGAATCATTGACTAGTCATATTGTATCAAATCTAATTCATCGCGTGATCCGAATTGTTGACTGGTAAAATTGTGTCAAATAACGTGATTCAAATCTCAAATTGTATGATGCTAATACCCATGGTTGGCAATGGTGTTTGATGGGTAAATAAGATTTCATATTATATCTAAAATTTGTCCTGAAATAATAAAATGGGATTATTAGACTTTGTCCGGAGTTCCATATTAAGTAGGATAAACTTCTTGTTATGACTATGTGTGGTGTAATAACGCTGGGCAAATGCTTGGATTTTAAGATTAGATCTTTTGAATTGCATAATATTGTGATAGTAAGTATATCATTTTCTTGATTTCATTGATGACTTTTCTTCCACTATAATGATGACATAAATTAATTGTTTGGTTCTCAGGCTGATGTAGACGGAAATGGGACCATTGATTACATTGAATTTATAACAGCTACCATGCACATGAATAGAATGGAAAGAGAGGACCACCTATATAAAGCTTTTGAATATTTTGACAAGGATGGAAGCGGGTAATCTCTTCTTTTGTTCAAAATCATATCATATTATTTACAAACTTGACAGGGTCATGTTGAAATTAAAATTAACGAGTCACACAAAAATCAAAATGTCTAACTTGTTGTGTGTCCCTCGTTCGATGAACATGACCTTCGCATGTTTGTAACATGAGATAAGACGATCCTGAACTTGTTTCTTTTTCATTCATAAATTTTACTATACCAATCTTACCATGTTAATTTGTTGTTGAATCGTATGTTGATTTCATGTATTTGCCTCTGTTTTCTTAGGTACATCACTATGGAAGAGTTGGAATCTGCCCTTAAAAAATATAATATGGGTGATGAGAAAACAATAAAGGAAATCATTGCCGAAGTCGATACAGACAATGTGCGCAGCTATTTTCTTCATCCTTCTTGTCATTGGTGTGCTTATCCTAGGGTGAAATTTTAGATTTTTGTATACTATCTTTTTAGTTATTTTAATCATCGATTCCCTAATTTCTTGCAGGATGGAAGAATTAACTATGACGAGTTTGTAGCCATGATGAGGAAAGGCAATCCAGATTTAGGAACCAAACGTCGCAAATAATTAAGTTTGATCACAAATTCCCTGTTTTTACTGGATTACACAGAGGCTCAGGCTACTGTCTAGACGTTTTGCTGATACGGACTACGTTGCATTCAACACTCTTCACTCATCCATTGTTTTTCCGAGCTGTTGCTATAACAATGTATTTATGCCTCTTTACCCTCTTGTCTGTGGGTTGCATGGGACAATCTGTTTGTACTTACGTGGTGGGACAATCTCTCATTTCCACTACTCATTACAAACACAACCTTAAAGTAATGTTTGTGTTTGAGACTCCAGCTTTAGCATATACTACTGAAGTATAGTAATCTGAACAAGCATAGAATCTGACTTTCATAAGCAATTGCTAGCTTATGAATGTTGGATTATCAACAGTTAATTTTCTTATTAATCTGAGATTTTTTTATTATTCTCATTTAGTTTAGAGGAGGTTTAGATAAATTCATTAAAATAACATATTCTAATGAAGCACTACCATCTGCTGTTAATAAAAAACTTCCAAGACCCTTAGTTGTCCTCTGATAGTAGTTGTAGATATTTGTCTCCTCAGGTTTCGATACACTGAGAAAAGTTTTTGAAAGTATATTTAAATCACGTCTGGTAATAATATTCAAAGCGAACCGCTGTTTGATTTTGCACTGAAATAACGGCAAAGGTAACTAGAATTGAGTCCATGGTGATGCATTTTCATTTCCCTTAGCATATTTCTTGTTGCTGGAGTGAACTATGGGGGAAGGGAAGAAAAATAAAATAAAGAAGTTACAATTTTTCTTTTTCTTTACTTTGTGCTTCATCTATATCGGTATGGGGGATGTAGAAGGAAGAAATAATGACTTAAAATTTTGTGCCGGTAAGGAAAAGGCCAAGTGATGTCTTTAGCAGCACACTTTCATGTGGATTTTAATATAATCTAAATTTAAAATGTTCTACTTATTCATTTTCTTTTTCATTTTTTAACTTCCTATTTATCTTTGTAATATAAATATTAAATTAAAATTAATATATGCATCAATATATAATAAGATAATTTGGAACAATATATCAATTTCAACAATAACAATGTAAAATTGTAGACGTAATTTGTATATGTTGTAGCACTTTATTACGAAATATAGGAGTGAGTAAAAAGGAAAAGAAAATAAAAGACAAATAAAGTTTTAACAATTCTATTAATCATTTAACAACTTAAAAATTAATAGTCATTATCAAAATAAATTTTTATATTTGTAGAAAAAAATAGACAATATAAGATAAAATAATAATTGTCTAAGCGGGTATAATTTTTTTTTATTACAGAAATTAGGAAGAAAAGTGTGAGAAACCGTTAAAACAGTTACACTGAAAGAAAAAAAAGGCAAACTTTCCCTCTCTTTCCCAATCCGTTCATTTCGCAGCCTACAGAAATACCGTCGCATTCACAAACGCACACTCTTTCCCTTAAAAAACAAATTTCCCCGTTTCTCTTTCTTCTTCATCCTTAATCTTTCTCCCCATGTTGGGGTCCAACGCATTGAGTTTTGCGGTTACATTTTTGAAAACAGATTGACAAAAAAAAAAAAAAAAACATAAAAATAGTAGGGGGATGGGATAGAAAAAAAAAAATTGAAGTGTGTGTATGTTGGTGTGTGGGG
>Ga0099825_1001013_pt1 | contig 34080 bp, 16 predicted proteins | sample SiratroredBW_FD_76838 | JGI IMG/M metagenome (GOLD analysis project Ga0099825, IMG submission 76838) | Root nodule microbial communities of legume samples collected from California, USA - Siratro red BW | ecosystem: Host-associated > Plants > Roots > Nodule | place: USA: California | collected...
AATATATATATTTATTTTTTAATATAAATAAATAAAAGTTTATATATATATTTTATATATATATATATATATATATATATATATATATATATATATATATATATATATATATATATATATAATGTAAGTAGCAAAGTTGGGAGGAACATTGTATTTGGAATCTCTTCTTAATATGATCATAATCAATATTCAAATGTATTTTGTTATTCGTCTTAACATGTTATGCAATATAATGTTTACCATGTTATTCATCATATTCATATGTCAAATACACAATGTAATTCAACATTTATTTTCAGATTCATAGAGTTTTTCCACAAAAGACTTTCTTCCATGCTATAAATATTGAGTATGCTTCTAATGTAAAATCTTGTATTTAAGATTTCAAGTAAAAATCTTAAGATGTTCTATTGTGTTTCTTGATCATAACATTTTTTATTATTCTTATTTTTCACCTAATAATCGCAAACTTAACATTTAAATATTTTGTTGATTTTTCATGATCAGATTTCTAGTGTGGATTATGATTTTTTTTATTAAATATCTTGAAATTTGTATATTGAAGTAGATTTAATATAAATTTGACAAATGCAAAACTACATTTGTTAGAATTTGACAAATGTAAAATTTATATTCTGATTTAAATTAATGGTGTTTGACTTAAATAAGTACTATATTCTGAATTTATTGTACTGAAAATTTTTCTCAAAAAGGTTTTAGACAAATATCATGTCATAGTAAACAAAGGTATATAAATATGACTCACCACCAAGATACTTACACGTAAGAAATAGATACAAAATACTTCCACTTAAGAATTAGTATATCAAAATAGATTTATATTTAACAAAAACAATTTAAACTTCACATATTACATAAAAGTGTTTATTAAAGTTTTGAATTAAAAATAATATTATAATATTGCATACGAGTTTATTCATAATTCATGCCAAATCTTCCAACAAAATTTTTATTAAATCTAAAAAATTGATTCAAATAAACAACACAAGAGCTCGTAATCGGGTAAGCAAACAAAAAAACAACAAAAATCGAAAGAAAACCAGATTAAAAGCATAGCAAGGTCCAATTTTTCAAAGGGATCGATGACAAAGGCTGAAACCAAATTACGAAGCATCGAAACTCAAATTTGGAAAAAGTGTTATTGAAGCATCAGAACTAAAGGAGAGTACAAGGAAGATGGTGACATTGTGTAACAGGCAAAGGAATCAGGAATCACAACCAGAGAAAGGTTAATGCACAAATTTCAGAGAAGAGATACATTATATTAAACAAAATAAAAATATATAGTACTTAATATATCATTAAATTGAAAATAAAATATGGTTTAACTGCATGTATTTATAGAGTCAATAAGTCTATATATATTTTATCCAAACTACTTTCTCTCAAGATTTTTTAATAGTTTATATAAATGAATACAAATCTTATCAATTAGATTTATAAAATTAAGTTCGGTTTAAAATTTATTTTTAATATGGTATGAGAGTCAGTTTTAATAAAATTGTCGAGCCTATCAAAATTATCAGTTATTGAACAATTTTTTATTTTGATGTATAAGTTAAAAAATTATTTATCAGAATTATTTTTTATCGGATCATTCTTTTTTATATATATATAGTCTCGTATACAAATTGAAAAGAATAAATTAGAAATCTCATGTTAACTTAAAAAAAGAAAACTTTTGATACTTTATTAATAAATAAACTTTTAATAAATTTCCAAATCTGCATGATTTATACAAATTCATCTTCTCTCTTGTATAAGAGTGAGTGTGAAACATGCAGTAGAAGCAGGGAGAGAGAATTGAAGAATATAACTAACTACGTAGGGTAACATCAGAGGTTTGATGGAACGCAGGTACCAAACAAACATAAAGAAGTGATCTTTGAGCAACAACATGTGTAGTCTGCCTCGGATGCACAATAACTGCTCCTTTCCTTTCAATTTCAACGTAAGAAAAGTTATTCCTATATTACTATTACTGTTCCTACTTTTTCCTACTATGCACCTACCTATACCTATTCTACTCCCAGTTAGACAGACACAATTATCACTATAAAATATCATCATAATAATATTTATTAACCATTCATTATATACATTCAAATATTAATATATTCAACAATACAAAATATTTAATCAGTAGAAGGGCTTATAGAAATTTTTTTATAAGATTAGAATTATTCTTAATCACTATAACTCCACTGAAAATGTCATATTTTTCATAATTCTTCCTGAATAAAATGGACATCTGTAACATGTACAAGGCCGAAGTTGACAACCTAAACAAAATAGAGACAAAAATGATAAAAGACAAAAGACATTATAAATTAGCTCACCTATCTATTTTCCTGACACACAGCCTTGTCTTGACCAAGCTTGATAGCAACCTTTGCTCTGCTGATTTTTATCTATGCAAATGTCTGCAACCCTGAATTAATTAGCTTGTGAACACTATTTCTGTAAGCTTCATACATTCATCAAATTAATTGATTAATATTAATAATAATATGGTGTCTGTTAGTTGTTCATACTTTATAATAATGGGTGTGAAGAGGACATGGTGATGCAGATGGCTTTATAAAAATTGAACAGGAAGATTATAATCTCCAAGCTTGTCTTCAAATGGATTTACCACATTGACTATTGGTCAAATTGAAAATTTCAAAATTTATTTTTGTTTTACTCACATAGGAGGTAGCGTTTGGAGGGTATTTGATTAAGAAGGTGTCCCCCACCTCTGGTGGAGACACGACTACCACTTCAAACAAGTGCCACTTCAAGTTTTCAACAGCTGAATCAATTTTGAGCATTTCGTGTTGCTAGCAACAAAGATCCATGTTGGCCAAAAACTTTTAGGGATAAGAATAAATGCAAGTAATTTTTATGTAAAACATGTATAGAGTATTTGTAATTTTGATTTTAAAACAATTACAAATATTTGAGATCGTAATCTAGAGTTTCGTTAGAATCAACTTATTGAAAGATTCTTAAGTTATATCTTTGTGCTTATCACATGAAGACATAAAAAATCAGTATGTTGGGTGGCTGAAAAACTATGCTTAGTGTGAACAGGCCATGCACACTAGCATTGGGCAGACATTGTTCACCATCGAATGTGTACTATTAAACTCTTAGCATTGAAGAATACCATTTCTTGAAAAAATTGGCATCAAGTGCAATTTTAACTTTTGCCCCCACGCTATTGTGTCCATCATGCTCTAATTTTAATATTTTAGTGAGCCTAGGGCCTTTGGTGGTCCCAAACTTACCATTGATTTGAATAAATATTACATAATTGGGTATTCTTTGCTCTATAAGGATCATAAACAGATAAAAGCTTTGAAAAAATCACCACCTTTTGAAGGTTGAAAAAATATTATGGAATGATTTCATAGCATCACTTCAACTTTATCTTCTTCTTATTCTTGTATGAGTTTCACACTTTTAGTTAGGTTAGAATGATCTTAATTTAGATATTTTTATAATGTAATTTTGATTAATAAATAATATGAATTTTGCAATTGAAAAAAGAAATTAGGAGTTTAAAATGTTTATATTCAATAATCACACCCTTCTTGAGTCTATGAATTGAAATACACTATGTGCATATGTTTGAATTTTGTAAACTTAATGTTTGTTACTGTTTTTCCTTCACCTAAGGAATTCATGTTCTTAAACAGAAATAAAATGTTTATTGCCCATGGGATGGAGATAATTTAAACTAGAGAAATTAAATGTTAATTATGTAAAAAGAATAAATTTGTAACTGGAGTTTTTTTTTTATATTAGAGAAATAAAATGAAACAGATTATCAAGAAAATAATAAAGAGTTTCAAAAACGGCACGTGTTTTTTTTTTTTTTTTTTATCAATTTTCAAATAAAAGAATATAATTATGATCATTTAGTTGTTATCTTCATATAATGATAACTCTTTCTAGTTTATTTATTACTTATAGGACCCATTCATTTACAACGTTCTTACTATATTTGTTATCATTTAACATGAAAATAAAATATTTACTTTATTCTACAAGAATATTCCCTCTCTCTGAGGAACAGTGTTGTAAATTTGTTTACACCATCCTGTAAAGAAAATAAATTGATGAGAATTTAATAAAGTATAATAATGGTTGTACTAAAATTGCTTTGAGACCATCTAATAGTAATTCCACAATAAAAACGAAAACAAGTATAAATTGTATTTAAAAAAAGAAGAGTAAAATATAATAATGATAATAAGGAGTATACATGTTTGAAACATTATGGTAATGTTGTTGTGTGGTTTAATTTAGTTGTAAATTCAAAATATATCCCTATCAAACACAAAAATTATAGAAGGAAATTCAAACTAAATCAAATCAATTTTATAGTTTTATTTATAATTTTTTATTAATACACGTATTTATAGTTTTTTATACGATGATGCAATATTATATCGTAACCAATAATGTATTTTTTTTAACTTTAGTATAATTAAATACTTATTTTCTTCGACATGGTAAAGTGTTAAACAAATTTTTTATATATAATAGCAACTTTGTTTCTTTATTTTTATCAACAAATGAATTAAAATAAAGTATAAAGATAAAAGAGGTGTTTACGTTGTTATAGTGAATAACAAACCATAAACAAATGTTCTTCTATTTATTATTATGATATAAATACTGGGTAGAAGATCCTTTGGGTTGTTATTTCTTTTGAATAATATTTTATTTTGTTTTGGTTTAACATTTTTTTCTCCTAAAGATAATCATGTTTACGTCATTACGACAATTCTTCCTTCACAAATCATGTAACATATTTTATTACTCTTGTCTCTTACATCTTTATAAACACGAACCAAATTAGAATTTTTTAAAAAGACACTTGAAGAAATTATTTTATATAAAAGTCATCTTGAAAATTAACAATATTAAAAATCATTTTCCTAAAAATAGTCAAAAGATACTTTTGATTTATAATAAGCATTCCTAAGAATATTTAGATATGTTTTATGGAAACGAAAGATTTATGTATTTGATTCCTGGATGTACAAGATCATTTTACAGAGTTACCTTTTATTAAAATAAGTTTATTAAATATTTTTTACTCAAACTTTTTTTATATATATATGACACTTCACAAGAATGCCATGTCCAATAATGGGATGATAACTTTTGATAAAGATAACATTACGTTTGTAAAAGGGGGTAATATAGTCTTTTTATGTAATTATAACTTTTCTTCTCTGCCAGGAAAGTTGGATTCCCAATCTTCCATGAGAATCATGTTGAATGAAAGTGAGATAAAAATGATTCATGAAAAATCTAAGATTCTCAATATAAAATTCCCAGAAAAATAAAACTTTTCTCCTATGCCATTTAACTAATATATGACAAATAGAGCCTTAAAGTAAATGGATGGATTCAAGCAATTCACATGTTCTCTTACTTTCTTATCTAAGCTCATTAAAACCCTCAAGTAATGCTCATTACGAATCAAATCATTACTTTTTAACAATAACAATAACAAGGCTTCTAAGACAAAATATCATCAGTATTAAATTAAAAAATACATTAACTTTTTTTTTTTTTTCTGTTTGTCTATAAAGTTTTGATAGAACTTAAGCATTACTATTTCTATGTGTATCGTGGCTTACATGATATAAGATGGAGATTCACTTGGCTCGGTTTAAACTAGGGATGGGAAAAAGTTATGTGGATATATGTGAGAAAAATCTATTAGATACTAATATTAAATTACTTATTTTGATGGTTAATATAGCAGATGTTTTATGTGTTTTTTTATTGTTAGATGAGAATGTATGAAAATCAAAAACCTAAATACGATGTTGTGGGAATGCGAAAACATCATATTTAAGTTTTTCATTTAATATTGCTCTTAGTTTTTATTTATTTTCATATAATATATTTTTGTTTTCACTTCTTTTTCAGTCTCATTGGAATAAGTTATTTTTTTTTTCAGTTCGTTCATACCTTAACATATAACTCCAATTCCATAATTAGTATTGTTTAACCCTATGTTTTGTGGTCTTTTAAAAGTGTATTTAGTTTTTTCTTTTTATTTTTCTTTTCATTTTCATTTATCATTATTCAATGATAAAAATCTCATGCTGATTACAAAACTGAGTTCTTTAATATTACTATAAAGTAGTATAATATGTAAAGATAATTGATGACACAGATAAAATAATAACTACGTCACTTAATCCATAGAAAAATTAAATATAAAATGTATTTAATTAAAAAATATAAAATTTTTTAACACTCAATAAATTAAATTTTTTAATAAAAACTCACTTGAAAATACCAAAATTTATGTGGAAACTTAATTATACTAACATATAAATATAAAATAATCCGTGAATGTATTTTAAGCACAGGATTAATTAGGTTTTATATTTTTAAAAGTTATAATTAATTTTAATTCAATCTTCAAATTTTACGTATCTTTTTTTATATCTTTTATTTTTGTTTTCACTGGTACTCCTTATTTTCATTTATCTCATTTGCCTGTTATACCAAGATGCCTAGAGCATTATCAGCTTTCTGGACTAACTACAAACTCTTCATGCACAATCGCCCTACGGCCTACCTTACAACAGAGCAAAAAAGTGTGTAAACATAAGCATGGAACATTAACCTGGATATATATACCAAGCAAATTGAGATGTCATTGCATTCATCACACACAACAGTAAACATTCAAGTTTCCCCTAATGGCTCTCTGGTCTGCGCTACTTCTTACCCTCTTTGCCATTGCTGAATCTCAGTCAACAATGTCATTCAACCAAACCGACCTACAGGCAGCCATGGATGACATGAGAACTCGGTCTTACTATGGATTTGTCATCCTCCTCAATATACTCAACAGCCAGCAAAATTCACTGCAAAACAATGATTTGACATTTCTAATGCCAAATGATGATGAACTATCACAGTTCTCCATATCTCTAGACCAGCTCCCTGATTTCATACTCAGCCATTCTATTCCAACACCGTTACTGCCCAGTCATCTATTACATTTTCCAAATGGTTATGTGGTTCCCTCTAGCATTCCAAGTAGGGTGATCAACATCACCAACAGTGGGAGAACAGGTCTGTTTGTCAACAATGCAAGGATTGTCACACCAAATGTCTGCCAAAGCTCCTCAATAAGATGCCATGGAATCAGTGCTGCTTTGACGTTTGGCAACATGGTATCGTTTCACCGAACTCCAGAAGCTACTGATCAACCCCCAATGAACAGTAATGTGCCGCACCCAGCTGCATCTCTCAAAAAGATGAGTATCACATAATAAGGCTTAGAGTCTGTACTATCAGACTCGTTTTATCAATAACATAACATTACTTTAATTGTTTTCTCCACATCATATTTGATTTGTAGTCCTGATCCAACTCACATAAGATACTGAATAAAACTTGAGCATCACAATGCTAAACTTTAAACTTATTGATTAAATAATTAGATTCCACAAATGGAGAGATAGTCAATAACTGTATTCAAACATATACCGCATTGGACAACAAATTACTAATACCTCTTCCCATCACTACGAAGGGTTACATTGTCCGGAACCTAATGACACCGACTGTCCATAATAAAAAGACACTACTATAATAGGTAAAAGATGCATACACTAAATCAATGTTTATGGGTTTTTTCTAAAAGGATGACGGTCATTAGATGGACCATCTGCACTGGGAGGAACGCTATAGAGAAGATCATGGATTTTGGAAAACATCAAGGGGTCACCACCACCACCACCACTGCTTTGCAATAAACGAGAAGCCTCCTGCATTTTCATCTTCTCATAAAGATACTGCTTCTCAGCCTCGGCCTCGCTTAATCTTTGCTTCAGATAATTGCTGGTATATTCGTCTTCTGATTTATCTGACTTGGCAAGAAGAATCCTCTGGAGCCGCTCAGCTTCTCTTTTAGCTTCATTAGCCTTCATCTGGAACATATCAGCCTCTGCACTTTTAAGCCTCACAATTCTTTCCAGTTCTTCAATCTCTAACTTCTTTTTTTGCCTATCCATGTTCAATTCTCCTGCTTCTCTGGCCTTGTCTGCTAATTCACGTTCACAAGCATCAAAAGACAACCGAGCCTTCTTGAACATTCTCATCTTCTCATTGGCTACCATTTCCATATTTCTTACAGCCTCATGCACCACCTCTGATATTCTATTGCATGCCTCCTGTGGAGCAATCAGTCTTCCACTTTCACTTTCAGCATTTTCCAGGGTCTTTTGGGAGTCCAGCTCAAGCTCTTCACATTTGAAAAGTATTGGTTAGAACAAAAAGAAAGGAGAATGAATAAAACTACCGATATTTTAACATCAATATTGCTTCACTAAATACTAACTACAATTTTGCAGGTAAACTAGAAAACTTGTACCTTCGAAAACCAACAATATTGCCTTGCATGCCGTCTTAGATTCCACTTTCCCACTTCTTAAATTTTCCTTGAGATCCTCAGACTTCCAATAGAGTTTCCTCCATCGTGGGTCCTTACTTCCATGAAAGATCCTACTGACAAAATCAAGTTCCCTAATCAGGGCCTCTCCATCCCATGACAGTACACAATGCTGGAAGACATCTTTAACCCAACCCAGCAGTTCAGAAGTCCTGTTGCATGCTTGACACTTAAAAACCATTTCACTTGCCCCTGTTCCATTCTGTGTAGCAGGGCCCATACAAATGAGTTGCTCACGAATGGCACAATCGGTGTGAGTCCAATGAGAACACAAATCACATCCAATCCAGCGGCATGTATTTACTTCAAAGTCAAACTTGCTGCAGATAACACACATGCAAAGATTGCAGAAACCATTTCCACCGGCGCATGTCTCGCAGGTACAATCTTCAGCAGGAAGCTGGCTCCGACAAGCTAGGTTTCTGCATCTCTTATATAGAAATATCTCAATCAAGGAAGCCTGAGATAGATTGATGCTAGGATGTAAAAATCCCTGAATCCCAGTCTTTATAGCAACAAGGATTTCGAGCTGCACACGATGTGTTCTTGCCAATGTATTGGTTGTTAAATCAGATCTACTCTGAACAAGCTTCTGCAAAATAGAAAATTCCTCTCTGTGCTGGGAGCCATTCCCTCCTTCAAGGATAACCCGAAGTCCATTTTTCAGTTCGTCAAGAAATTCGGAAGGTAGATGGAGCATTTTTTCACATACTATATCAACTCGTTCTCTAGCAACGTCATGAAGAGTAATTTTGTCAGCACCAGAAACACTCTCCCTTTTTATTGCTGCAGCAATAGGCCAAATTTCCCGAGAACTGGCACTTTCAGTAGGAGATTCACGGAGATTGCCAGTGTTTGACCTAGGCTCCTCAAGGGAAAGCCGGGGATCTGAAGAAACTAGAGACAGCGAAGTTTTTAGTCCTTCACCAACTTGTGACTGCTGTCGTGGAGGGTGCATGGTTTTGCGGCAAAGGCTTCAGCTTTTTGTTAAAACCTAGTGACCATAACCAAGAAACAAGAATTAGTCACATATTCTTTGTTACAGTCAAAGGAACTTGAGAAAATTCATAATCTGCTAACAGGTGCAGGCTTTCATCCAACTCCACATAAACCTCCAAAATACAGAAACATGACGAAAGACAAAGCATGAGCCAGAGATCGGAGAGAGCAAATATCAAATTATTCAGTAATCAATCAGTCCCTAATTTTTTTCACAAACCGATGGCAAAAAACCAATAAATTCGAAAAAAAGGCAAATGATCATATCCCTCACAACACAAAATCCATCAAGAAAAGAAGAAAAATTCACAGTTGATTCTATTATACAACAACTTCTTACCATACAAAAGAAGCTGGAGAGAAATGCAATCAATCCCTAACCGAAAAATTGATGCCAAACAAGTTAGCTCATAAACTCAAACAGAGCATCAAATCATCGAATCATAAGATGAAGACACAACTCAAACGACCCACACACAAGTTGACAATGAAATTCAGACTTAACAAATTGCTACAAAGAATGTCTCAAGGTGCATCGAAATTCACAGAGCCAGGGCAAACATATGCTTAAAAAAATAAGAATAAAAAATTGACTGAAAAAAGGAGAAGAAAATTACCAGAGAGAGGAGAAGAGAAGGCAAAATATCTTCTTCACACAAAACACAACACAACACAAGGAATTAAGGAGAAGAGTTGGTTAGGTCAAAGGAAACGGTGAAAAAGAGTGAAACGGCGAACGACGGAGAAACGGAATATGAAACTGAATTCTTCTGTTTGAACGGTGACTCCGTGACTGGGAGAAGGGAAAGAGAGTGTTATTTATCAACGGTGACCGGTCCACGCGGTTGCAAAGAGACTTACGTTAACACTGTTATCTTTTAACGCCAAGTCAATATCCAAAACCATTTTATGATAATATTATATTCATTTCTCTTATTATCGGAAAAATAGTTTTAAAAAGCTTGAAAATTATCATTTTAAAGCAAAATAAAAAACTAAAAACCTATTATTTAATATTTATTATAAAAATTATTTTGATTTGTTGTGAGTGTGTGTGTCTGCGATGAACTTGACCTGGTCGTCTGGTATCTCCTGCGCCACACCCTTCACTCCTGCAACCAACGACGCCGTTCCAACGAGACGGCGTCGTTTTCACGTGGAGGCGTTGAAGCGGAAGGCGAAAGCAGGAAGTGCTGGGTTGGTGAAGGAGCAGAAGAAGGAGTTGTCGCGCATTCTCCGAACCGAAGCTGCCATCAGAGGCGTTGAGAACAAAGCCAAGTCGAATTCCCACAAACAGCTCTGGCCAAAGGCCCTTCTTGAAGCCCTAGATGACGCCATTAAACGCTGTCGTTGGCAATCCGCTCTCGAGGCAAAGACAATTTTGTTTTAGATGCTGTTCAATTCTAAATTTACATGATTTGGGGATTTTATGCTGGTGGGAATTTGATTCTAAGTACAACGCATTTTCTTTTGCAGATTTTTGCACTTCTTCGAAAGCAATACTGGTATGAACCACGATGCCAAACATATGCGAAGCTGTTGATGATGCTTGGCAAGTGCAGGCAGCCTGAAGAGGCTTCTCATCTCTTTGAGATCATGTTTTCTGAAGGGCTTAAACCTACTGTTGATGCCTACACTGCTCTTGTAAGTGCTTATGGTCAAAGTGGTCTCCTTGATCAGGCATTTTCTATTGTTGAAGATATGAAATCAGTTGTTGACTGCGAACCGGATATATATACATATTCTATTCTTGTCAGTTGCTGTGCTAGATTTCGTCGTTTTGATTTGATTGAACATGTCCTTGTGGAGATGTCATTTCTGGGCATCCAGTGTAACTCTGTGACGTATAATTCCATAATTGATGGATATGGTAAGGCTGGCATGTTTGAAAAGATGGATAATACATTGAATGATATGATTGAAAATGGCAACTGCCACCCAGATGTTTTCACACTGAATTCTTTTGTTGGAGCGTATGGAAAGGATGGGCAAATTGATAAGATGGAGAAGTGTTATGATGAATTTCAACTAATGGGCATAAAACCAGACCTGACAACATTCAATTTGATGATAAAGTCCTATGGCAAAGCTGGCATGTATAAGAAGATGAAGAGTGTCATGGATTTCATGGAGAGTAGGTTTTTCGCTCCAACAATTGTCACGTATAATACTGTCATTGAAGTGTTTGGCAAAGCTGGAGAAATTGAGAAGATGGATCAACATTTTCTAAAAATGAAGCATCTTGGAATGAAGCCTAATTCTATTACTTATTGCTCACTTGTAAGCGCATATAGCAAAGTTGGGCGTATTGACAAAGTTGAGTCAATCATGAGGCATGTTGATAATTCTGATGTAGTATTGGATACTCCCTTCTTTAATTGCTTAATTAGCGCCTATGGGCAGGCTGGTGATCTAAAAAGGATGAGCGAGTTATTCATGGTCATGAGAGAAAGAAAATGTGAACCCGATAGCATCACTTTCGCTTGCATGATCCAGGCATACAACGCCCAAGGGATGACTGAGGCTGCTCAAAAGTTGGAAAACATAATGATTTCTGCAAAAAATAACTTGGGTATGTTGCAATTTGTGCTCCTTGTTCTTTGATGTCTTTTCTATGTTTTGGTTCTATGACCGAGTTTTGCTTTTCACTAATTGATTCATTTTCCCTCGAATAACTTTTATATCATTGACACTCCGTACCCGATTTTTGATCAACAGACATTAAGTTGATTGAATGCTAGCATGGATAATTGTGATTCAACACTTAACATTCTACTCAACATTTTCCATGGTGATCCTGACTCGGAAAGATTTGATTTGAGAACTTAAGCAGGTAAGCATAGATTCTTCTAAAGTACATCTTATTCGGGGGGAAACTTATTCTTACCTGTTAATTTGGAAGCCATTTACTGTATTATGTTCAGGAAAAATATAGCTTCCTATTTTTATGCATATTAATTGAATAAAAAAGAAACATTTATTAAAAGCATTGGTTCTCATTGAATTCTCTTTTTTCCTTCCTATATCTCCTTACTATGCCTAAAATTTACCTTGAGATAGAGGCCTACGTAAACTGAATGTACTCTGTAGTTTGAAATGTATCTCACTCACCCCCACTTTCAAATTCATCGCAGGTACCATAAAACCGTGCTATACTGTATCGACAGCCAATAACTTTTTGACCCGATGTCCACCATTCAAATGGTATTCCTTCTCTTGATAAATTTGTGGAACACCCTGCTTTGTTCTTTTCGTAGGAAGTTGTTCCTTCTTTTTTCTTTCATACTGAAATACTATGTTTCAGTTTTTAGGATTATTACTTTGTTGGCTTTCAATCTCATCAGCATAGGTGAATCTCTGAGCATCTAAAACTTTGAGTCTGCGTGTCACCAAACCTTTTCATCAGTTTCAATTGTACTGATATGCCTTTCTCGTGTTAAGTACACAGTTGTTTGTCATTGCATGTCAGGAAGACTGAAAATTTTGGTTCGTGACTGGTTGCCCCAATAACTAATGGGTTTTTGTTGTTTAAGGGTAAGAAGTGGGAGAAATTTTAAGGTAGAGTTTTTTAAGGAAGTGAGTTTTATAGGAGTAATATTTCTTCTGGGGGATAATTGTTACTCTATCATTAGGGTAAAACTTACTCACCCCTTCCAAAAAAAATACTGTTCTTTCTAATTTCTCTTTCTCTCTGTCCTTATATGTGCTCTTTGCAGCATCGTCATAAGATAACCAACTTGCTACTGCAGCAAATGACTGTTATATCCAACCCTAACTCAATTTTTGAACGCTTCGATTTTAAATCTTCGGTCATTCAGCAAGGCTAACCGTTTCCACTACTGTCTCAAATGCATCTGTGCTTCAACTGTGACTTTTAGCCATTCAATTGAGTAACTTTCCCTTATGCGTAGGTACTGTCTTCTTCATCGTCACCCTTTACTAAATTTGAAGATTTGTGTGTGCCCGCAGGGAATCTATATGTGATATAACATTGGAGTGCGCGTTCCATATATTTTTCGTCATCGGAAGAGTAGCTTCAATCAAATTGGGTGTCCTGCATACGATCATATTTGTCTATACAGCTCACTTGCCAATGGATGAGATGGTACAGCCAAATTTCCAATACTACGGAATGATAAATACTAGCAATACAATTTTTAACATTATACTTTTGACATTCTCTCTTGTATTCAGTAAAATTTATGCGGGTCCTATTAAAATGGGTCTCATTTCTTATTTGGGGAGTTTCATCCCTAAAGTGGTAGGACCTACGTGAATTTTAACAAATAGGAAATAGGTTTTAAAATGAAAGTGTGAAGAGACTTGAAGTATCGATATGCTACTACACGCCAACTTATTGCATGGTCTGTTAAAATAATGAAGTATGATACTTAGTAAAGTCCATTCATTGAAATGTTAATGTGCTTCTCCGTTCGTGAATTTAGCATTCGCTTGAACTTTATATAATTCTTTTTTAATAATTCATGAGTAAAAACGATATAATGACAAAAAATATTGTGCAAGTAACACTTTTCATAATTGAAAAATTTACATAAATATAAGCTAATTAACTTCTTGTTTGAAATAGAAATTTATATTAGTTTTCAAAGTAAGGGACGCAGTATTTTAAGTTATTATTTTTATTTTTTTAAATATTGGAAGCATTTTCTGAAATCGTAACTTTGACTAATTTTTCAAATCATAACTACAACTATTTTGAACTCAAGTAATTCAAAGCACATCTATTATTTTTGAACACACTTTATACCTGAATTTATTTTAAATCCATTATTTTCTAAACTATCCCTAATTATAAAAAGTTCAATGTGCTAAGTGATCAATATTCAATTTCTACAATGCATTGCCCAAAGACAGCGCGTAATCTTTACAACGGAAATGTAACTTTAATTGTGTCTAGTTGGCAGCCCCCACAACACAATCTAATAACGGACCATCAGCAACAGTTCTAAGGCAATGATTCTTATGTCACATGCTGCCGTAAAAAATCTTTATCCAAATTAATATGGTTCGTTTTTTCTCAAAACAAAAGAAAAACTACTAACAATGTTACTTGGCGATGCTGGATTTTTTTCACTTATTAAACAACAACTGGAAGGATTAATAGACGTGCTTCCAGATATAGCATTGCCACTGAATTCCTCGTGATATCTATAAACGATTACCAACACCCATGTTCTTAAAGAATACAACTTAAGCCGTAAGAAGATTTGAATTGAAAGAAAGAACAGAAGGGAACGGGAAGAAAACAAAAATGTCACATGACTGTCCTCTCACTTCTGACCGCCAGCCTCAGTAGGATCGACAACCTCAGCTTCTACAGTTTCTGGGATATGGGGCTTGGTTCCAGTGGACTGGAACTGATCAGGCGTTGACCATTTACCTGTGAGAGCCATACCCATCATCTCGTATATCTTCCCTCCAAGTTGTGCTGGATTCTCAGGCTGCACACCAACAAAGAGCCAAAAGATACGACTTTAGGACTTCACGATGGAAACTTAAACGACAGTCATAATAATATCAAGCATGAGCTCACCGTAAAGCCACTGGAAACCAAAGCTGCATCGTACAAAAGATCGATAGCTCTGAGGGCATCTTCATCACCGGGGTTTGTTTTGCATGCAGCCTGAAAATTAACCATTTTGATTGCGTTATATCTTAATTTCAATTTGTAATCATGACGAAGAAAAGAAATGGGAATTGTCCATTTATCTTACATCCAAATTCCTGATAATGGCATGGCCAGGGTTGATCTCAAACACCCTTCTGCTCCTCATGAATTCCAAGCTGGATGCATCACCCATACTTTGTGCTTTCATCAGCCTGCAGCAAATTTGATTACATGCTGCACATTGCTACTTAAACTTTCAAATTACATGATCAATCTAAGAGAAAAGATGACAACCTTTCCATGTTTGCAGACCAACCAAATTTTCCAGACACCAGAACACAAGGAGAAGAGCTAAGTCGGTTTGAAATTTGCACACTTGCAACTTTATCTCCCAGTCGTTTCTTGATCCAGTCACATGTTTGGCCAAATTCTTGCTTCATTTCTTTTTCCTTTTCCTCATTCTTATCTCCTGCAGAAACAACAAATGCGCAACAAACTTGAACAATAAAGAACAAAGCTTTGAATTCACACCATTGTAGGCCAGAAAGAGACTAATAAATGTTTGGTAAACTAAATGCGAGTGTTTGTCTAATCAAATTATTGAGAGCAAGCTCAGAGAAGAAAGAAGTTAAACCTAAATCCAAGTCTTCTTTGCTAATGTCAACAAAATTCTTGTCCTTGTATGATTTAAGGTTTTGAATGGCAACCTCATCTATTGGATCCACCAAAAACAGAACCTGAAAAATTACAGTACAAAAAACACCAATATACGTATTAACTGACAGAAACAAGTACTTAAAGATACGAAGTTATAAACTCTAGTAAGAAAACAAAGATTACTTCAAGATCCTTCTCCGCAAGTTTCTCCAGGAAAGGTGTGTTCTTCGCACTAGTAACACTATCAGAAGCAATATAATAGATATCCTTTTGATCAGGTTTCATGTTCTCAACATATTCATCCAAGCCAATCAGTTCTTCTTCACTTTGGGATGAGAAAAAGCGAAGCAATGGTGCAATTCGTTTGTGATTCTCACGGTCTTCAATGCAACCCAATTTCAAGTGTTTGCCAAAGTTTTCCCAGAACTTCTCATAGTCCTGCATACAGAACAAGTCAGCCAGTACAATACTAACAAAAAGACCATCCTTTTATCAAGATCAATTATATTAAAAGAGACCTAAAATAACTGATAACATATATATATATATATATATATATATATATATATATATATAATGTTGATACTTCTACACCTAAATTTATCCTAGCTACTCTACAACTTCAAAAATAAAAGAAAACTACTTATACAATGAACAACTTTCAGAATAATAATATACCTCTCTGTTCTCACTCATGGATATTCCCAGAATCATGTCAAAAGCTTTCCGAACTAAACGTTTCCTCATAATCCGCACCTTCAAGCAACATGGAAAAAATAAGAAAGGCAAAACTGGTACGATAACATAGAGATCCAGATGTAAACATGAAGCATATTCACATTGTCCTAACTACTTACAATGCGGCTCTCTTGAAGAATTTCACGTGACACATTAAGTGGGAGGTCATTCGAGTCAACAACACCTTTGACAAAGCTTAAGTAACGGGGGAACTGTTCAACAAACACATTAATTAGTCCACGATAATACGATTTTGACAACAACAACCAGATACTCAAGGTTGTAGAATGCAGATAGCAAAGTGCTTATACCAGTTCCCCATCAAAGTCATCTGAAATGAACACTCTCTTCACATAAAGTCTTATATTCTTGGTCTTGGGATTGATTATGTCATCCTTCCCTGAGGGGGCGAATGCAGGAACGAAAAGTATAGATCTAAATTCTACCTCACCCTGATATAACAAGCATCACCTCATGTGTCAATAAAAATAAATAACAATTATTACCTGTAACACTATGAATCTCCTCAAGAATGTGGTAAAAAATTAACATTATCAAGCTAGTTGTTTTCCAGCCAAACTCTGAATTTTCATTAAAGAATAAAAATATCCACTACGCACAATAAGGGGGCACTTGAGAACATAAAATCCTTACCTCTGTGGTAAAGTGTGAGGATGCTAATGGCTCCAAGTATTCATTAAAAGTTTTCTTATAGAATTCATTGTACTCGTCCTTGGTGACTTCTTTAGGATTACGGAGCTGCATAAATAGAGTAATTCCACTTCATTCGAGTAATAATTTTTAAAAATGTTTGAGTGTAACTCATGAAATTGGAAATCGTAAAACTAACCCAGATTGGTTGGGTCTCATTTGTCAGCTCCCAATCCCAGTACTTCTCAACAACAGTTTTAGTTTTCTTCTTTTTCTGTCATGACAATGTGTCAAAGTCACTTGTCAATGAGTAAATTTGCAGCAGCTACACAATTCATATTCACATCAATGAAAATACTGCATTCAGCACATAAGCAGAACAATCAGAATGTTACCTCAGTCTTCTCATCTTGATTGTCCATTTTAGCTTCATCTGGATCCTCGTCGACTTCCACCTAGAATGAGATCAAAATACAATTAAAGCTGAAAAAGTCCATACTAAAATCAAGTGGAGAATGAAATAACTCAAGTAACATTATCATAGATAGTGCTATCAAGATCTGGATTAGATAGCCATACTTCTTTGGTGTATCCCTTTTCCTGCCAAGTGTATATTGGGAACGAGACAAATTGTGAATAGTTTTTCACAAGCTTCTGAATCCGCTCTGGATGAGCAAAACCTTTGTCATCCCTCTGAAAGGTAGCAATGGGCATAATGAAATCACATTCGTAAGCTTGCGGAAAAAGAAAACAAAAATAACTACTTAATGTTCAACAAAGATGATTATCAACATACCTTAAGATAAAGTGTAAGACGAGTTCCTCTCGGAATCAGCTTCTCAGGATCTGTTTCCTCAGTTATGGTATATGAGCTAGAATTCGCCTCTCCTTCCCAAACATATTGCTTATCAGATTTTGGACTTTTGGTTGAGACAACCACCTTCAAACAACACAAGTTGATATAACTACCAAATTAAACAAAAAATAAAAGACCATGACATATTTACTTTTACACAAATACATACCCGATCAGCAACGAGAAAAGCGGAATAAAATCCCACACCGAATTGACCAATTAAGTTGTTGTCACCACCAGCATCCTTGCTATCCTTTTAAATGATACACATTTGTCAGCAGGTAATATACATGAATGCAAAAGCAAAAAATGACAGTAAAATATTAAAGCATCGTTCAGAAGACGTTAAGACCTTTAGAGCCTTCAAAAACTTTGCAGTTCCACTTTGAGCAATAGTTCCAAGGCAATCAACTAGCTCTTGCCTAGTCATACCAATGCCTGTATCACTGCATAAAACATAAGTTGCAGCACCAACTGAGATTAAAAATCTTAAATCAAATATTAATCACAGGTCATTTCTCTTACGTAATAGATATGATCCCATTATCCTTATCAGTTTGAATTCGGATGTCAAAATCAACTGCCTCCTTCAACAGCCCTGGCTCTGTTACACTCAGAAACCGCAGCTTATCCAAAGCATCACTTGCATTGCTGCACATAAAAAAAAGTATAGATTAACAGATTGGGCAACACAGAGTTACGTACATTCAATAAATATCAAGGACATGGATTCTATATTGAAAATTCAACTCTATTCCTGGAAATAGTTTCCTGAAAAGACGAATAATTTATTCCAAACAGACCCTGAAAGTAATTGCAGTGTATCTGCAGGAAATCACTTGCCACAGGACATGCCCTTAAAATGCAATTATAGCTAGTATAACATCAATATACATAAACGTATTCAAACCATCTAAACACAAATGCTCAAACAACATAATTCTATATAGGATAACCAGCAAAAACGTACCAATTCTACTTCATCCAAAAAAGTTTCGAGACAATAAATAGGCAAATAGTAGCAGCGCTAAAAAAAACCTACAAGTATGAAAGAGCATACCTAATAAGCTCCCTAAGAAACACTTCTTTGTTACTATATAAACTGTTAACAATGAGGTCCATGAGCCGACTAACCTGTCAATGATGCATAAAATCCAAAGTTAAGCAAGCAATACCATACTCACCAGAGACCATACAACATGAAAAACAGCCATACCTCAGCTTGGTATTCATATCTCTCGGCTGGTGGGGAACTAGACGCAGAAGATTCTGCAGCAGTTGATTCACATCGTCTACCCAAAAACAAATCTCTTCTCAAGTTTGGATGATTTGCAGAATCAACTGTGCTGGATTTGTCCGATCCCAGAATAGAAAACCATCTAGTTTGGGTGTCATTCTCGCTCACCTGCTCCTCATAAGCAAAAGAAAAGGACACACAAAAAGCCCACAATTTCAACATGGTTGCAACACGTGTTTGTTATCCACGAACATCAGATAAACTAACACTACGTAATCAATTAACGCTATCTACATATGTAATATGTCCGTCCAAAATATAATAAAACAAACAGAATCACTGGCTGCAAATATAGGAACTGGTTACAGCAACAAACGACAAACGAATAGCAAGCTAGGGATTATGACATGAAAAATCTAGATGAAGAGAAATTTACAGAAGCAAAAAAAGTGAAAGAAATGGAAAACCTTAGCTAAGTGTGAAGAGGAAATGGGAGCAACCACGTCCCTTCGAAGTGCGCCGCCATAGCGCAACAAGGCGGAGACGGAAGAAGAGCGAGCAGAGAGTCTGTGCATAGTGAATTGAAGAGAGAAACAAAAGCTGAGAGAAGAAGATTGAAGCTACGATTGGAGAAAGCGCGTTTGGTTAAGCAGGGAAATGGTAGGGTTTTAGAAGGGGTTTGAATTGGTTGTGCTGTGTTGTGTGATCAAAACATGGCGTTTCCGAAGCTTCTCGATGCTACTCGTCTTAACTTATTTCCCTTTTCGGGTTTTCAACTAATTTTCCTAGCCCTGATTATTTTTTGTAATAATAATACAAGAAAATAAATATTCTATGTAATGATAGCTTAAAACTAGTTTGCACGTGGTCAATTATTGGTGAAAATCATCGTAATTAATAATTTTTTATAAAGTAAATTTTTAATCAAATTTCTACTATTGGTTAGACATGAAAAACCATTCTTCTTCGTAAAATTTACTCTATAACGGTACGTCATAGAAAGTAGAATTGTTTGAAAATAAAATTAAAAGAAATAACCATGTAAAAAATAATAAATGAAGTTGCCTAGATGTTTGTCTTGGTAAAATGACAAACATAAATAGTATTATTTAAACGTATTTCGATAACAAAATAATAATAAAACGTGTTTGGCTCTCTGATCAATAAAGAAAATAAGAAAAAGAAATAAAAAGATTGTGAATTTTGAGTTCAGGTACATTACCATGGATTACCTCTATAATATGCTACTATAAATATCTCTAATACCATTGAAAAGAAACACATTGAGGAAAGTAATTTATGAAAATCCTTGAGTTTTGTAGTCTTACTCACGGAGGTAAATAAAATATTTTAGTTAGACAACCAAAATTAATTCACCAAAAAATTTAATTCTTATCCATATAGACATGACTGAAAAAGAGAGCAATGAATTATGTATATATTTATTTACTTAGTAATTATTGTAATTGATTTTACTTAATAGAAAAGATCTAGTTGTTATCATTGTATCTTAACTTTTTGAAAAATGTTTAAGCACTTTCTACTTAAGAATAGATATGAGAAATAGTAAAGCAATTAGTTTTCAAACTCAAAATTATTGCCAAATGTTTAAATTTTTTTTTCTGTACAAATCAACAATATGACATATAATATATGTTCTCTCTTTAATATGATGAGAAATATAAGTTCCACAAGCCACTTGAGACACGGCCAAATAAATAAAGAGCATAATATAATTGTCGTGTTTGTGTGTCTGAACGCACGTGTTTAGATGTTTTCTAAGTGGGTTATTTGATGCATGATGCATCCATGTCTTTGCATATTTCACAAAATTACTTTCATAAATACAGCAATTTTGAAAGCTTTAAACGTTAATAAATATATAATGAAATTTGTTAGTCTTAAAAATAGAAGTTGTTTAGGGAAGTCCATATACAATTACGAATTTCATATGTTATTCACATAGTTTCCAGGGAAAAAAGAAGCAGAACTGATACAAATCCTCCTTAATTACTGATACAAAATGATGCAGAACATAGGGTTATTATTATACATCTATATAGGTACTGGGGAAGCAGAGACTAGTAGTAGTGAACATATTTACAGATGAAGAGAAGTATCAACGTCTGAGGTATCAAAATTTCTTGATGATGGTGCTCCCTGTGGCCATAAATTGGAGGAAGGGGGTGGTTTCATGTTCATGGTGTTGTGATCACCTTGAGTGAAGTTGAGGCCAAGAGAAAGAGAATCATGGAGAGTTGGCCTATGTAGAGGAGGCACCATTTGTTGTTGATGAGAGTTTTGTGATGATGGGTTGTGAATAATAGATGATGAGGTGGTCTCAGATGACAAGAGTTTGAGGAGTTGCTTCCCCTCTCTTCTTTCTTTGACCTTCTCCAACTGTCTAAACCTCTCTTGAAGAAGAGCAATGGAGGAGTTGAGAGTGGTAGTGGGATCATTACCTTGCCTACCCATTTGGCAGTGAGTAAAAAATCAAGTTGGGGTGTGCTTTATATTTTGGTGGGGTTTGGCATGGAGTGGTTTGGAAGTGGTATATAATACAAGGGAATGCATGTATAGAAGATAATCATTTTTAGCTGTTCATAGTTTATTTTATTCATTTGGGTGCATGTTACTGATTCCTGATGATAGCAACAGAGATTAGAATCGACTGGTGTTGGAGAAGAGGCCAAGGAGAAAGTTGCTAAAAGTTAGTATAGGGGAAGGCAGGGTCGCTTGATGTGTGGCCAAAGGGACTTTTTGAAGGAGGAAAAGGGTGAGAGGTAGAGTCCAAAATGATGATGCTGAGTAGCATTTGGAAGGGAGTATTGTGGAGAATAAATGGTTAGGTAATGCAATGCTTATCTGGGCTTGTCAATTTTAGCCACTGTTTGCTTAGGAGAAGATGGTACTTCTTTGTTTGATCTTGTTGCTATAATACCCTCTTTTTAATAACCTTTAACTGTTGAATGTGCTATTCTTGTTTTGGAGCTGGAAGGAGAGTGTCGTGCTGTGCACAAGAGACAAAAGGAATAGAGAAGGAATATTTTTGGACCTTGCCATCAATGATTAAATTAGCCCTAATGTAGTGTCCATGAAGGAAAGACATAGGAAGAACTCACTCTACGGTGTAACTATAAGATACCCTCTAGCTACTTTCATCTAGTAGATTTAGCTGTAATTAATTTCCACAATTTTCCTTGTGGATTATGGATTGATGGAAAGCCATAAAGCTTACTTTTGTCTAATTTGAATGTGACAAGTTTCTAGCTTCATGTCTCATGTTTCCCATATACTTAGATACCCGGGAGTGTAACTTGGTAGCCTCTGTTCTTACATAGAAGTTTGTTTGGAATGAATTGATTGCTTCTTGACCAAATGTTGTGCTGTTCATAACTTTTCTGTGTTTGAGAAAAAGTTGCATCCAACGTTCTCTTCAGTATAGTACAAGAGGTCCTTCTTACATATGAAAACGCAAATACACCCTCAATGTGAACAAGCTCAGTGGAACAAACAATGTATATCAATGATGAGATTAACTTTAAAGATGGGATATTTATGCAATTTGAATGGTTGTGGTCTTGTAGAGTGGTCGTATGCACCAATCGCAATGTCTTAGCATAGATTAGTGATTTTTAAATGATTTTATATGGGTTTTTGATTTGACTTGTGAAGTTGGCTTAAACGAGTAGGCTAAGTGTTAGAAGACAAGTCATGCAATGATTAAGATGGCTAGTTTAGTTGGATGCTAAAGTAGGATATAAAACTTCACTTAACTTTATATGCTTCTGTTATTTTACATTATGTAACTACGGCCCTTACATTTATAAAATCTTCAAAAAGTAATGGTTTAAAACTATTTTGACTCGTGTAAGAGTAAGGCAAACAATGTGGTAAAAGTATTATCATTCTCATTGCATGAAGCAACTGTGAGAATTTGTGATTTCAATTTTCTCACAATTTTTTCACAACGATTAAGATTTTACACACGAAGTAAAGCTGCACCATGAATTATCATGATTCTTGCATACCAAAAAAGTATATGGTAAATTTATGACTTCCTCGGGGTAGCTAGAACTTTGCAAAATAACTTTTGAAATGCATGTAATTTAATAGTGATAAAAGAGTTGCCAAAACAGTAAATTACAAGCAAACCGAGTAAAAGCTAGCACCCCAGAGATGTAAACATATAACCCCTTTCATGATATGCACAATACTACTGCTAAGCCTGTGCATGAGCTAAACATTAAATTAGCAAAAATCAGTAGGCTCCTTTGGGAAGAATTCGTAACAGTATAGAAAATTTGCAGAGATAAAAAAAAATCTGCTGCAGAGCTAAAAATGATTTTCAATTTATTCAAATTTCTTAAAGCAGAATTTAGCATAAAGCTGATGGAATTTAACAGTATTTGAAAAAATAAAGTAAAAGACTTGATATACATATGCATCCATAAACACACACACACACACACATATATATATATATATATATATATATATATATATATAATTATACATACATATATAACGTACATATATACATACATATACATGTATATATATTTGTATTCGTAAAAATATAACATTAGCACTCTTTTGTAAAAATATAACAATAAGCAGTAAATGCATAAAATTTACTTATTACTATTTTTTTTTTTAATTTAAAGGTATGTTTGGATTATTATTGAAGTACTTTCAAAATAATAAAACATACAAGACATGGTTATCACTCCCAAAATTACACTTAACCGCTTATCCAAACACGCACCAATCTGTTGCTTTACATTCTCTTTGGAACCAATAGTAAAGAAGAAGAAAAAGTTTATGACAGAAATTGGTAAAAAAATTGAGTACTCTTGCTCATGATTTGGTCTCACAAAGATTAAAAACACTGTCTAAATTCTATGCTATTTGCATTCTTTCCAAATTAGGGAAGAAAGTGGTAAGAAAGTGTATGCTGTTCTCTTGTGTTTCAAAACATAGTTTCAATTGTCTTTCACTGACTATATTATTGATGCATTTAGATGATAGATGGATTCATACTTTTATGTTCTCAGTCTCAGCTTTGAATTGGATGGTGTACTTGGTACATCACTCATAGATTCCTTCAAAATGGTTTCAATGTTTGAACTAATTAACATTTAGGAAAAGTTTGTTCAGTTCAGGTTATGTGAAGACAGAAAACCATATAACAACACAAGTCAAGAGTTTGATATTTCAGGGATCCAAATTTGTGATATATAATTGTTCTCATACAGATTCTTCTGCTACACAGGTGTAGTTACATTAGTGAAATCGGAGTTAAACACAAGCGAAAAACTGCAAACAGGAGCAGAAGATTGCATTGCATCTAAAATGGCACAAGCTGACATGCTCATTGTCCGGGGACAAAGTTGGTGGCATAAGCCCAAGCATTGTTGGCAACAGGATCAGCAACATGGTCGTAAAGGTTCTGAATAGGGCCCTTGCCAGTAACAATGGCCTGAACAAAGAAACCAAACATGGAGAACATAGCCAACCGACCATTCTTGAGTTCCTTGACCTTCAACTCAGCAAATGCATCAGGGTCATCAGCAAGACCAAGTGGGTCAAAGGCACCTCCAGGGTAGATAGGGTCTAGGCCTTCACCAAGAGGTCCTCCACCAACTCTGTAGCCTTCAACAAACCCCATCAGCACAACCTGAACAGCCCAGATGGCAAGAATGCTCTGAGCATGGATCAGGTTTGGGTTCCCCAAATAGTCAAGCCCTCCCTCAGAGAAGATCTGTGCACCAGCCTTGAACCACACTGCCTCACCGAATTTCACACCGTTCTTCTCAAGGATCTCTGGGAAGGTGCATCCTAGAGCACCAAGCATGGCCCATCTGCTGTGAATCACCTCCAACTCACGGTTCCTGGCAAAGGTCTCAGGGTCAGCTGATAATCCAGCTGTGTCCCATCCATAGTCACCAGGGAATTCACCAGTCAGGTATGATGGAATCTGGTCAGAGAATGGACCCAAGTACTTGGGACGGTCAGGGCCATACCTGTTTTCCACAACCACCCCATGCAAAATCAGTCATTTTCTCAAACAGATATAGTTCAACACCCCACTTCATGTTACCACATTGTGTTGTGTTCTTTCATCAGAATTAGAGTTTTACATTCAATGCAGATCCTTACAAGGTAAATCAGTGAGGTAAAACTCTAACTTTAATTCACAAACAACACCAAAATCATGAAAGCAAGGAATAGCATGTGACTTTATAGTCATGCAACTTTAGAGTAGTACACTAGAACTTATAACTAGCAATGTTAGAGAGCACTTACCAAATGCTCTGAGGAGCACTCTTGACGGTACGGCGCATGTTAGTGCGGCCTTTGCCGGAGCCACCGGTCTTGCGGACGAACTCATTGACCTGCTTCAGAGCTGTTTGACCAGCGAATGCTGATTGCTGGAAAGCAGTGGTGGCCATGGCTGTGTTGTTGGGTTGGCAAAGGCCTCTTCTTTCTTTGGTTTTGTGAGAGTGTTGTGGAGATTGAAGAAGGGTGCTGCAAATGTTTATAGAAGGGTGAGAGGGGCCATGGTGGAAGTGGTGTGATATTGTGGATGAGGATATGCACAACTCAGCAACACCTCATTGGTCCTAGATATGGATGTGGATTCTCATGCTGATATTTTGTGCTGCTAAACTCTCTCTCCTTCCGCCACGTGGATGCGAAGATCTTCTTCCTTAGATGTTTTCGAGAGGGTTAATGTAAGCCACACAAAAAGGGTCCACCAAAAGTCAAGAAATCAAAATAAAAATATTAACTTTAATTGCAGATAGTTTGGATTGGGTTCATTCTGCATTGCAGACCCGTGACCCATCACATTCTTTTTTTTCTTTTCTTTTCACAGAAAAAAAAAAACACTTTTGCTGTTACTGAGTCTGAAACCACACACAGAATACTCGGCTACCAAGAGCTCAAGGTGGCTGCTCATCTTTGCTAGATTACAAATTTGGTTTATGTGGGAATAAATATTGACCTTTTTTGCTTGGTGTGGAAACTAAAAAAACAAATATTATCTTTAAGCAACAATTAAAAAAAATCTTATCTTTAATCAAACAGTTAAAAAAAAGTGGAAAAAATCACAAATGAATATAAGATGATAGAAAACTCCTTAAAAATAGAGAATCTAGTTTGATATCTAAAGAGTATATGAAACATGAAAACAAAATGCTAGAAGTTTTGGTTTGATTCATGGCATTATTGGTTTTTGATTAACCCTCAATATCACATGCAAGAAAAGTTGTATTTAAATGAGAATTAGGACACTTAGGAGAAAACAAGTAAAGCACATTAACTAAGGTTAAAAACATCACAAATACTGTGGAAAATTTGTTTAAACCTTCAATGCAAAAACTAAATAAGGTTAAAATGAATCTATGCATCAAGGGCATATAATTAAAGTTCTTAAATGTCTCTTTTGATGATTTAAAATATTAAAAAATAGTAAATATTTAAGAGATTGTTTTATTATAATTAATACCATTTTTTTTTTAGTTTGGTGATGTCCACTTCATTTTAAGTTTCCTACTATATTTCTTCTTCTTCTTCTTCTTCTTTTTTTTTTCTTTTTTTTAATTCTTCACATCCCATTTGCTATCCAGCTTTTTTTTCATATTTGTCTTTAAATAAAATACCACAATAAATTATTTTTTAAACAAGTCATTTTCCATTAATTTGACTACTTCATTTTAAACTTGGTGAAGTGAAAAAAAATCTTAAAATGTCAAATTTAGTAAAAACCCTTAAAAAAATTATTGTATCGATCATTATTGAAAAATAAAGTTGTGATGAAATATTTTATCAATTATTTCAATGATAATCACTATTTTAAATATTAATTTAGTAAATTAAAAATATAAAAGAAACTGAGATAAACAAAGAAAAATTAAAATCAACATATATTGTACCGGAAATAACACTTAAATATTTAGTATTTTCTAAAATTTTGGTTCATTAAAAAAGGACATTTAAAAGCTCTAATAGTGGTGCATAGATTAGCAAAACTGATGTATTACGACATCTCAATTTCATATAAATGTGGTATTATAGTATTTTATAATATGTAAGCATTTGTAATGTTAAGGTATTTTCGAATAGTTGATATATTTTCATGTATAGAATTGACCAAGTCAAAAGTCTATACAAGCACAATTCTTTAATAGACAATGGGTGGTGATTTGTTTAATACTTGATATTTTTCACAGAAATGTGAGTGAAGTTTCATGGATTCTAGTAAAAATAAATATTTTCACAAAGTAATAATTAGCGTTTCTACCAATCCAATAGATTAAAAGGGTTTTTGCTAGTACTTCTTAACATGGAAGTATAACAACAAAATACATCCATCAGTTTGGCTTAAAGGTTTTAGAATCACTTATTGAGATGTAAGATTACAACATGTGAGAAAAGGAAGTTGCTTTTTACCCGATACAAAATCATTTCTGTAGTTAACAAATTCTTAAAATATTAATAATATCCTTATTATTTTTTTTTTAAAATTTATGTATTAAATAGTTTTTTTTTATATTTGTAGAAACATATCTTTTATATTTTTTTAATAATAATAAAAATGATGTTGGATACTGTTAAGATATTTATAATTTAATATAATTAATTTTAAAAATTCAGTTTAACACATTATTTTCAAATATTTAATTTTATATTCTTGAAAATAAATATAGATATTTTTTAATATTTATTAGATTTTTTTATTATTTATAAGAAAAGTTTGTTAATATTTATCAAAAAATAGAAAAATTAACAATTTTTTATTTTATTATACTTATTTATTTCGTGACTTAGTATGAGAGAAAACAAAATAAATAAATTTAAAAATAAAAGTAATAAGAACATTTTTGACATATTAAAAATTAATTAAGTGCAGAAAGTAATATGTATCGTGCAGGAAGGAACTGTCCTGAAAAAAATAATGAAGATGAATTATGTGATATTTTTCTATTTATCTTTATGATGCTATCATTATTTAAAAAATTAAGTATTTTCTACTAAAGTCTCTTCTTACTTTAAAAAGTAAATATTAAATAAATTTTTATTTTTGTTAACATTTTTTTTTTTTTTTTTTTTTATCAAACTATATTGACACGCATTTGAAAAACCGTGATATTGATTATAAAATATTTGGACATGAAATTTATTATATTGAAAGTTAAAAAGTTTCTTCGATGAACTTTCACTCTAAAGCTCAACTACACAGCAATTTAGTTTATCTTTTTATATAAAAAATTTCAACTTCTGATTTTCTTTATCTTCTCTTGCCCTAAACTTTATCTTTTCTTAATCAAGTAACTTTTTATCCTTTTTCCCTCCCCTTGAATGTGTATATATACATTAAATCTAAATTTTCTCTGATATTTATAGCCCTCGATAGCATTATTTTAATAATTTCTACATCTTTCAACTCCGAGATGTATACTACAAAGTTTTGAAAGAGTTTATAGAAGAAGAAAAATACTTTGTGCTTCATTCACTTTCTAGGTTATTTTACCATAAGCCATGCACATGTTGAGACAATATATAGAGGCATATACACAGAAACAAAAAGTTCTAATCAAAGTACATAGAATAAATCTGTAAATGCTTAATTCACATTGATTCCCTGAGGGAAAGAGATGATAGTGAAGCTTTATCTACATGCATAGGTAACAGAGGTAGATGATTATTCTATGATGAGTACAAAGAAATGTGCTGCTGCAAAATGCAGCCACAATATTATACACAGACTAAAGTCAGTGGGCGTGTAAAGTTGATATCCCTGCCACTAACGAAGTGTCATGTTCATGCCTATTTGACTAAAAATTAGTCCTATAGGGAACAAAAGTAGCATCAGAAATGGAAAAGTTGGAGAAAGAAAGAAAGAAGGTGAAGTAAATGATTCTGAAGAATAGTTGGTGCTGGGATTGAGAAAAACTGGAAGAATATTCTTCATGCTCCACTCAAATAGCCATGCAAGAGCACCAATCATGACACAGATACCCCATCTCGTAGCATTCAGCTGCATGCAATCTGCAAGGCCTTTAGCGTACTCAATCACCACCACTTGCATTAGAACACTGATAACTAAGGCCCCCAAGAAATAGAAGCTCTGAACAAGAACTTCCTTTCTCAACAACTGCATGGTGTTGAGCAGATTCACGATTTGGCACAGTAAGAAGGTGTTAAAGATCATGGTTTCCCTAACTTTCTTTTCCCAGTCAGTAACATGTCCCCCAAACTCAAGTATCATTGATACAGAAGTCTGATATAGCACCTGAATGGCAATGCTTTTCCAGATTTCTTTGGCTATAATATTTTGGTTCCTGTGATTACATGGTTGTTTAGCAAGCTGTTCCTTATTGGTTAATGTCATTACCATCATTAGGCCACCCAGAATGCACACCAAAACATTCACCCAAATCAACTGGAACGGTGCAAGAGGGGAATCTCCAGTACAGGTTGTAATCAAGGTTATGACTGATCCTGATATGGTACATGTCAGCTGAAGTTGAATGAACTTCTGAATATTCTGGTATTGACTTCTGCCAGCTATCACAATAGGTTCCAATGCACTGAAGCATCTGATAGATATGTCACAACTATCTCTATCCACTCTTGTGCTTAGAGAATCACGCACTATCCCCACATCAGCTACTTTTAGAACTGAAGTATGACTAGTCATCGATCTTGTCCCAATGAATGCAACCACCTTACCTTTCTCTTGCAAGCACTGTATCAGAAGAACTTTGTCCTCAGGAAGGAACCTTGTCATTACATGAGCCCGATCCACTTCGACTAATCTAGCTTCCTCATTCAAATCTTGAAGTTGTTTACCTTCAAGCACAACACTATGTTCTAGTCCTAGTTCACAAGCAATGCCTTCCAATTTCTCGATGCCATCCTCTGAGACCAGTTTGATCTGTACATTTGCAGCATTTCTGAAATTTTCCAGAGCTGATTTTATGCATTCTTGACTAGTGTCTTTCAGGCCTATCAGTCCAGACAAGATCAGTTCTTCTTGCTCAAGTTCTTCTCCATCTGTTTGTTTGTAAGCAAAAGCAATTGACCTAAGTCCACTCTCCTCCATCTCTTTAATCACCTGCCCAAATTTGATTTTCTGATTTTCCATGGCGTGGCAATTCCCCTCACTATCATGGTACTGTGAACACATCTCCAATATTGCGGATGCAGCTCCACTCCAGTGCAAGTGCAGAACTTCACCGTCCCCAACTTTTCTCACCAAAACTCCACTGCCTTCTTTGCCAGAATTCAATTTGCTGTGCTTAAGAATGTCAAACTTTTCTTCTGTGAAAGATCTCATGCTCATTTCCCATGTCGTTTCTGCCCAAGAAACTAGTGAATTGAACAAAGGGGAAAGATAAATCTCTGGTGCAAGGACTGATAAACCAACCCCTAGTTTAAGCATGTCAAGCACCGGTTTTTCTATTTCTGATCCCTCAACCATGCTGATATCTTTTTCTCCCATCCATATTCTGCTAACTTCCATTGGTTTAGATATGAGCTCCCCTGACACATCAATGCAGATGACAGTTACCAACCCCATTGTCGTACAAGCGGACAAATCATTAAGAACTGCATCTTGGTTTTGCTCTTCCTTATCAATCTGGTACTTCAGAGAAATTGTAACCACAAGTGGCATTCCATGCTGCACGCAAAGTATTGCAACAGTAACAAGACCTGTCAAAATGGAAACCCTTCCTTGGGGTCTCAGAAAAGTTCTCTCAAGGACTCTCATCAAAACGCCAATTGAGACCTGCCCTTTCATTTCTGGCAACTCTGCATTGCTCCCATCTTTTCCACAAACTAGGCGAATTAACACCACAAGTGCAACCACTACAGAGATAGAAAGAGCAGCCATGTCAATGTAAGAAACTGGCTTCTCAATTTGTCTTTCCAACAAACCCCTCCTTTCAGAATTACCTGTACCTACCTTAGCCAAATTGGTTTTGGTTCCAACTGATGTTACCAACATCCTTCCCTGGCCACCAATCACCTTTGAACCAGATATAACATACGGATTCTGCCCCTTCTGTTTGCATTTTATCTCTTCAAGCTCAGCCAGCACAAGGATGCCATCACTTGCAAGCTCACCATCTGCTGGAACCTCATCGCCTGGCCACAGGCACACTGTGTCTCCCACCACAATATCAGATATTGGAACCTCTAGCGACTCTTGACCCCGTTTCACTCTGCATTCCAACTCCTGCTTTCTCTCCGCCAACTTCAACTTTTTCCTCTCGCACAAAAAGTTTGCCACTGGTTTTCCTAGAACCAGCAGGAGAAGAGCGAATAGTATGGCAACACCATCATGCCAACCATGTTTAGGCCCCTCCTGCTTGAAGTCTATGGCGAATGACAACCCGGCTGAGACCAACAGCATCAAAATTGTGCAACGGTAGCATTTGTAGCTGCTCAATAAAGACTTGGACAAGTCTATTCCAAGAACTGGTAACGGTATAGCGGTGGTGTTCCCCTCATCAATAGCATCGTGCTCCTGTTCATAAAGACAAAATCCCATCAACAAAACACATCCCTCTCAACCCACCCACAAACAATCCATCCTGAACAATTCACAAAACCAAAACTTTAGATAGTTTAGTTTGTTTGTTGAGCATAAACCACAAGGGATCTATCAAATATCATCATAACGACCAAATATGTGGATGAATTGGTACCTGTGTGTAGTGACGTTGACCACCAAGAACACCGGAAACCAAGTCAACCTCAGCCAGACCAGGAAGAGAATCCACGTCCTGGTCCTTCACAATTCCAGCAGCATCACTGCTAATGCACTCTTCTATATCAACTGCAACATAGGATTTGGAAGAGGAGGTTCTAGCAAAAGATAATGAAGTGTATGGTATTGAAGGAAGTGCTGAGTCTGGTGATGGTGGTGGAGACTCATGGCTGCTGCCACCGGAACTTGCCGGCTTCTTCACGGAGATGAGGAACCACCTTATGTACAAACTCTTACGCCATATCCTGGTGTACTTCCCTTTGGTGAGGGTAGTGGAGCCAAGGAAGGTGGCGCCAAGTTCAATGCTGGCAACACCATCACCACCAGTTGAAGACGCACTTTCTTGGGACATATCTCTGTGACAGTAGTTTAGTTAATTCCTTATTTTGGCAGCAAGAAGAAGAAGAAGAAGAAGCACAATGATTGGACAATCTTTTCTTGGAAACAAGGATCCAAAACTGGATTTTTCTGACAACCTTGTTACTAACAAAAACACACACACGTGGTGTTAAGGAAGAAGGCAAAACAAAATTATTTTGACGTTATGTCACCCTTCAGTGTTCATCTCTCTCTCTTTCTTCTCCGAAATCTCATAACCATATGAGTCATGAGACTGTGACACAGAAAATTAAGAAATGTAATTGGAAGAAGTGAAACTGAATTGTTCAGATCAAATGGGAGTGAGAATTTGGTTGTAACTGAGAGTGGTATTTATACAGAAAGTTGGGGGCATGTTGGTAATTATGTGAAAAATCAAGGGCATGCATTGGATGCAATTAAGATCATCGACACGAAAATCTGACCGTTGATTAAACCATTTTACAATGGATGGATGTAAATGTGCCACGTTGCGACATGGCGAAGGTTGGACGCGTAGCGGGTAGAACAAAGTGATTTTTGGACGCAACTTTTTAAGTTTAAAATGTTTTATCAAACACAAAACCGGTCAGGGAAATTGTAAAGCAATTGACGATTACATGTTTTTCTTCACGCGTCTTTTCTACATAGCATTTCAGTGCCAAACTCTTCGTCGCCATAAATAAATATGAATTTTTCAAAATTATTTAGAAGCTCGTTTTTAATTAATTCATACCATAACAAATTTAAGCGATTGCAAATGCCATCAATATTTGTTATTTATAATATTATTTATTTGCCATCAACGCAATGTATAATTACAAGTCCACAGTTAGGTTAATGAAAATTATTTTTTATGTAGATATTGATGATAACGTGATAATTTATACAAGTTATGAGTGATTGAATTTGATGTTTTTAAAGTGGAGAGGAAAAAAATTGAACACTCAAAAAGAAATTAATAGTTATAAGTTGGTAAATTTGTATACAATTTAAGTGTGTGTAATAATTTGTAAGTGAGTGGGCTTTAACATGTCATTATAAGATAGACTATGAAGTAACAAAGATTCTCATTATTAAATTAAAAGACAACATAGACTGTTGTTTTCTTATCTTTTATTTTTTGAAGTATTGTCGTCTTGCTTCAGTTTTTAGTTTATTTATTCAAGCATTCTAGAAAATAATTTTATGCAAAACGTCAAATTTGCAATGGGTCTACGCGTTTTGGACTGTTCTTATTTCTCAGCCAAATCTCAAACCATCGAGTGGAGGGTACACATATTTTTAACACAAATTTGTATTGCTTAAAATTTACTAGGAAGTTATAAATTACCGGTGATATTTACGCATAAAAATTATAATTTATTAGACATAAAGTAAGATCTACATATTTTTAATAAATATTGATGAATAAAAAATATTAAAAAAAATGTTCTTAACCTTTCTCCTTAATTCAAAATAAGGTAGATTGAAAACCACTTGTGAAAAAAATTGGATTTAATCATTTTTTTTATTGTGTATGCTTTAAAATATATATATATATATATATATATATATATATATATATATTTATATTATATATATTTTTTATATTTTAATATATATGTATTGTAATATATATTTATTATTTTTCTATTTTTCTCTTTATGAGTCTATTTATATTTAAAAT
>Ga0099825_1001017_pt1 | contig 34045 bp, 27 predicted proteins | sample SiratroredBW_FD_76838 | JGI IMG/M metagenome (GOLD analysis project Ga0099825, IMG submission 76838) | Root nodule microbial communities of legume samples collected from California, USA - Siratro red BW | ecosystem: Host-associated > Plants > Roots > Nodule | place: USA: California | collected...
AAATAATATATATATATATATATATATATATATATATATATATATATATATAGTTTTAACTATTTATTTAAATGGAATGGTCCTGGTCGGTTTCTCTATCTTATCCATTTAATTCATTTTCATCACTTACATTATTACAGTAAATATTATAATTAAAAATTAATTATAAAGTTGACTTTATCATTTTTTATTTTATTTTATTAACGAAGATTTCTTTAACACACATTCTATTTTAGTTTATTAACCAGTTGTATTAATATAATTACTACCATATTTTGGATTTTTTTCTACTTAATTATCATTTTTAAAAGCAATTATATATTTTTTATCTAACTTTTAATCAATTTACATGTATGCATTTAAAGTAATGCAAAAAAATAAAAAAAAATTATAAAAGCAAAAAAAAAATAAAAAAATTGCACTTTTAATTTTTTTTTCTAAAATAACTTTAAACAACACGTCAAATATTAATTAAATTTGTTATAAATCTTGACATAAATACCTCATAAAACATTCCTATAAAAGTCAAGGTTTTTCATTTATTATTTTCTTTTATAATTTTATTTCCTGGTCAACACCTGAAGGTCAATTTCTTATCCTAATTGCCTGGTATCAAATGATGATCCACTATTTGCAATTCTTTTAACCCATTCAAAATTTAATTTAAAATATTTTGTAGTTGTTTCAAACGTCTAACATCAATAGAATAATACTCTTGATATTACATCAATGATACATAAAACCATTTTATAAGTAATTTTAAAAATAATGTTAATAATTTTTTTTTGTATATAATAAATACTTTTTTAATTTTTTTATAAATTATATCTCTATTTTACTTATGATAGTATGCAAGATATTGGGTTTAAATCTTAAGACATATTACTTTGTTTTGATCTTGAGTGTATGTAAACATTTGGAGTTAGAAGTATCAATTAGAGTTAGAAATATTATATTAATGTTATCATCTTGTTGGTGTTTGAATGGTTTATATCTTATATGAGTTTACATGGTTGGAATATCAGCTTTTTAAATAAAGAGTTAAAAATATATGTTGCGTGCTTCCGTGCCACTTTATTTTAAGGATAACAAATTAAAAAAAAAACATTTTTCTTTTTTATTGATTAGATTCAAATTAAAAGTAATATTTTCATATGGCTCAATTTATAATGTTTTTATATGAGTTTTTTTAGATTAAAACATGTCTAATTAAAAAGGAGAGGTTGCTTTTTGAATTGAAAGATAAAAAAATATATTAACTCTATGTAATCTGAAATAACATAAATTTAAGACATATTTATTATTATTATTTAAATTACATTTTTTAATAAATTATAATTTAATGTTACAAATAGAAAATGAAAAGGGAAGCACTTCACCCTTCCCAGGGTTTATACAAAGGAGTGGCAGTATTTTTAACACTTCTCATAAAGTTCATTATAATTCACTTGTTGTGGCTATATTATTTTGACGATACTTTTATATGTGCTATTAAATTCATTCAAAGAAACATTTTATCTCCATATATAGGTTATATCTTGCTTTTAAATAATAAATATATAAACTTGTTTTCAAAAAATAAATGATAAATTCTACTCTCCTTTTCCCTCTAAATTATTAAAGATTGTTCTGAACTGGGTAGTCTTCATAGCCACATTAATTATTTATTTATATTTCTATTCAGTTTATTGGACAAACTGCAATCCCAACAAAATATCAATAAAATGAAATTATACAACAACTTAAAAAAATACCAAATCACCAGCTTTTCGAACTTTTCCTATCCCAACTTTTTTCATACTATCATAACCTATTTTACATTCAAAACCACATTTACACCTTGAAATTAAAATTTGACACATTGTATCAAGATGAATAAAGTATGCACTTAGGTTGAATCTTACCTTATTCATTAATTTACATTCAATTTAATTAAAACATTTAACATAACAAGTTTACAACATCAAAATACATCTACTAATGCATAAAGGGACTACTCCAAAATAAAAAAAGTGATTACTCTTACTTTAAATACATATTTAATCAATTATCACTTCAAATCTACTTTAAATGCACATTTGATTAAGAACCACTCCAAATAAAAAATATTATCCTAACCCTCCCACCCCTAAAAACTTGGTATGGCATCATCTTAGCATCCACTTACACTCCAAATTTAATATTGGCATCGAAATTCTATATCAACTGAAATAATTCATTACCTTCACTTACATTAATTCATGTGTACTTCAGAAACTGGTCCAAAAACTTAAGAAATTTAAAGAGGTTATAATTTGTTCCAAAATGTTTGATTATAAACCAAAAATATATGCGAGAACTTAGTTAAACCAAAATTCATCTATTTGACTTTGATTTCGCATGTAATAACAAATCCCCTTGTATCCAATCAGAAAAAGTAAAGAAAATATAAGACATTAGGGGAAGACAACAATTTTACTCTGATTGAAACTTTATTATGTCAGACTACTCACTTAGTCATCTTTTCAATAACATTATTTAATCCAAAAAACTATTAGTTTAAGACAATTAGTGAGAAGTTATAGAAAATTTAGAAGAAACAATGAGATTTAAAAAATATTTAAATAGTAAAGATTTTAATTATATATATATATATATATATATATATATATATATATATTTGGTATAACTTAAAACTTTATTTTTAAAATTATTTTTACTTTAAAAATTCGAGTCCCACAAATATAACTTTAAAAGTTTAAATGGATTAAACTTTGTTGTCACTATAAAGTCTTATAAAATAGAGTGGCTTAATTAAACTAAAAGGGGTGCATTGGTTCTAAAATAAAAAAAATAACACTTTCTTGAATTTTCTTTTCAAAATCTTTTTAAGACTTAAAAACAAAATGTAATTATTATAAAACAATATTGGTTCAAGAATATGTTCCAACACAAAATATTTAGTGAATAAAATTTGCCCAATAAATGTGTGATTCTTTTAGTTATGAGTACTCACTGAGTAGGTTAAGGAGTCCTAAACTTATTGCTCACTGCTTGTTACTTCACCTAATTAACAGTAGTTGTTTTATTACAATTTCTTTAAAAAAAGTCTCATTAAAAAATAATCTTTAGTTAGTTTTTCCCATATTTGCTCAAACTTTTCAAAATAGTAGGTTGTATAGAACTTTAAATTTGAATAAAATCAAAGGGTCAATTTGAATAGTTTATCACAGTGTTTTTTTTTAATTGATTTTTATTCGTAAACAAACATAAACTCGCTTGTATTTTTTGAAAATATCTAAAAAGTATTCACCATTATTTCATATTAGAATTTATTTTAAGAGCTTTTATAATTAAGTATAAATAAACGTAAGACGGACAGACAAACTGGTCGAACTAAAATTCATACTAGGAATTATAGCAAACTATTTAGTTGCCCACTATTTTTTATTTTTATCATGCTTATATATAAAAAAACAAGGAAAAAAAAATCATTACCATTGCATATATAAATCTGAAACTGTGGACGTTGGAAGAAGCCTTCATTGTCTGAGTCTGGATTCAACGAAGAAGGCACAGAAACAAGGCATGGACACCGACGAAGAGACACCATTGGACGAGAAAGCAAGGAGAACGAGAGATCTGCTGGCCAGTTTCTATTCTCCAATTCCTTCAGCGTCCTCAAACAATCCTTTTTCCAAACAAACCTCACCCGATGACATCAATTCCTCTTCCTTCCAACCTGATCAGTACATGAAAATCATGGTACAGCTAATTTTCTTTTCTAGTTTTCGAGATTGAATGCCATTATGCTCTCGTTTACGCTGATGAATGTGTCTGTGATTTCTTTACGTTAAAACAATCGCTCTCAAGGCGCGAAAATGCAGTTTGGAAGGTCTACTCCAGAAGCACGTTGAAATGGTGGCTGAAATCAAGAATCTAGATACTGACTTGCAAATGCTCGTCTACGAGAATTATAATAAGTTTATCTGTGCTACAGATACTATAAAGAGGTAGAGCCTTTTTTTATACTATATTATGATGGTGATTATGATGTTAGTTTTCTGTTAGGTTTTGCTACGTCACGTGCAATTTCCATCGTTACACTGTATTGTGAAAATTTGTTCTATTTTCTCACGTTCATCTTGCTATATATATGTTTGTGTGTGTGTGTGATTTTTTTTAATGTATGCTTTTCTTCGGAGAAAAGAAGATGAGAGTAGTTTCTTTGCAAACAGGATGAAGAGTAATATTTTGGGGATGGAGGAAAATATGGAACGGCTTCTTGAGAGGGTAAGCATTTATTAATTTATTAAGAGATTGATGTAATATAAAACTAGAAGAATTTATTTAGAGTTTCTTTTATATTTTTAGTACAGAACTTTTTTAATGCACTTCTAACTTATATTCGTATCCTTAATCAGTTTTGAGATTTATTGTTTTCACTTTTCACTCCTGGAACTTTCTTACTGAGAAGGAAAAAAAGAAGTGTAAGAGTTTAAGTATTCCGCGTTTTTTTCCCGGTGCAGATAATGTCTGTACAATCAAGGAGTGACAGTGTTAACAGTTCTCTGTGCGAAAATAGGGAGCATATAGAGAAAATGCACCGGACATGCAATCTTCTTCGTAAAATTCAGGTATCAAAGCAATGACACTTGTTGTCTGGTTGCACATCATTGTTCTGCCTCACAAAGTTTTTCATGGAATTCGTATATTTTATCCTTACTCGTTGTGGATGAGCAGTTCATATATGACCTACCTGATAGATTAGGCCAGTGCATCAAGTCTGGGGCCTATGCAGATGCAGTCAGGTTCTACATCGGTGCAATGCCAATTTTTAAGGTCCCGTTTGGCTGATATTATTAATGATTCAACCCGTTTGGCTGCTTCTACGGTTTTATATACCTTTACCTCACACACTCGGACAGATTATTTTCCTATAATGTAAAAAGTTAGACATCAGATGATATATCTTTCTTTTCCTTTTTCCCTCTTTACTAGGCCTATGGAGATTCATCATTCCAAGATTGTAAGCGAGCATCTGAAGAAGCAATAGCTATCATAGTAAAAAATTTGCAGGTATAGTTCTTTTACATTTTTATACCTTTTCTATCATCTTCAGCTTGGTACATTCCCATTGCTAGGTAGAATTTGATTACGAAGCTTATGATAACATTGGATTAGATTAGCTTGTTCTACCCATCCTTGCTGAACCAATCTTCTAAACATGATCCAAGAGCTTGAACTCAAAGTCTCTAATAGCATGCTTAAGAGAATAAACAACCGATGGTTATTATGTTTTGAGAAGTTTTTATTCATAAATTGACATTTTGTTCTCTAACCAGGGAAAAGTATTTTCAGATTCTGAATCAATGCAAGTGAGAGCCGAGGCTGCAGTTCTCTTGAAGCAGTTGAATTTTCCTGTCTGTATTATTCTCTTTTCCTTGAAACAGCATTTTGTACTGTGTTATTTGTTGAGGTTTTGATTATTTTTCAATATTTACGATAAATGGGGAAAATGATATTCTTGTATAAAAATCCTTTTTTTTTTCTTGCATTTTGTAAGAGTTACAGGGATCGAACATGTCTCGGTTTCTCTTATCCTGTCCCATTCCCTGGAGAGAAATAACCTTGTTAGTGTTATCCTATGTGTTATTAATTCAGGCCATAGAATGATAAGTTTTCTATTTATTAACAGGTGGACTATTTGAAGACAAAGCTACTAGAGAAATTGGAGCTTTCACTTACAGAAGTGCAGTTTATCCCTGAAGCAATGGAGAATGATTCTCACTCTGCTCACGAGGTAAGTAGTCCAGAGTATTATCCTTCGTTTGATGCACTTTTCTTCAAAATCTTAAACACGCTTTCATTTGCTATCCTGTTACTATCTTTGTTCACGTAAGATTTTGTTCAAATGCCACGTTGTGTGCGGCTCTTGTATGTAACTTTTAATTAATGGTCATAGTTTAGGTCATCCGTCCCCTTGGTGACAAACACACAAACAACGTTAAAATCATGTCTTAGAATAGCGTCTATGGTAAGATATAGATGGTTTGGTGAAGCGACATAGGGATATCAGATAGTCATGTTGGGTAATAAATTCTTGTAGAATATATAATTCGTCACAATATTTGGGAATATAGCTAATTCATGTGCAGAAAAAGGATATCAGTAGCTAAAAATGATCAAGTAGTGGACATAATATCCATGATTGATTCTGTCAAATTATTTGTTAAGAAATTAGGCCATGGTGAATTAGTAATGTACTTCCTCATTTCAAAATAATTCTTTTGTACTTTTAGTCTTCGCGCATTGGTTAAGAATGTCAGTAAATATTCTCAATTTCAAGACAAAAACAAATTCATTGAACAATATTACTCTCTAATAGTAATTCCATTACTGCTCTCTTATTCCACTTAATTGAGATACCCGATGACAATGATAAACTTAAAAAACGTAACTAACAACTTCTTGGTTTTCTAATAAAAACAAGCTAAAACTTTTGAAGTGGCAACTATTTTGAAAGGGAGTATGGAGTACGTTTTATCATTAGATGAATTTTACTACAAACTTCGAATTCATAGAGTCATCCATCCCGCGAGTAAGTGAGACAAAGTTTTGGTCATTGTAATGTTTCTGTTAAAGAACAATTATTTGGTGAAGGGGCGTTGCCTCATGCTATTATTTTACTTTTAGTTTTTCATATATGATATATCTTCGTTGGTAGTTATGGTAAGAAGACTGATGAATTCAGTGTACTTTTATGTCCCTATTTCCTAACATAGGAATCCATTCACGAGTTGGTGGAGGCCATTCGTGCATTCCGGGTAATATTTCCAGATTCAGAAAAGCAGTTAGTTAAACTTGCTCAAGACCTACTCACCAAGTTAGTATCTTTATGTTACAATGCAAAGTACTGTTAAATTTAACACAGTACATAAAATTTTCATTATATGCAAATTAACATTTTAATTGTTATTCAGGCACTTTCTAATTATAGAAGAGTATGTAAAGACACGGATTTGTTCGGAAGATCTACTTAGTGTTCTTAGTAAGTAATGTGATTATGTTACTGCATCACTCATTGATCTGTTAATTTTATTTCTTACATTAACTGAACACGTTTGTTTTCATTTTTCAGTTCATATTAGTTTTTTCTATAACCATCAAACAAAACTTATTATGATTCTTGTATCAATGATTTTGTGTAACGATATTTGTTTAACACGAATGTATGCAAGCGTTTTTTCTATCCTAGGTGATGATTTATTGCAATGCAGTGCATAACCCAATCGTATGTCTTATACAATGCATTAGACATTAAGCAAAATCTCGTCATCATCTCCATTTATTGGAGCTGTATATACATTGTGCTGAATCAAATTAATTACAAGAGATATAGTCTATAATATCATGCTTTTAAAACGCTAATAATTGTGTTCTCAAGAAATACTTTCAAAATTAAATATTAATATAAACAAGTGTTCAAATGTGTAATTTCATCTGGGAACAGGAGTTATCTGGAATGACGTGCTCCGAATGGATGAAGTCTTGGAGGAAGTATCTCTCTCTAATCATGCTCTTGAGGTCATCTGTCAAAGTTATTAGCTCCACTTTGATTTTAACTTATAGATGTTGCTTTTCAAGTCAGCATTCTCTTTTTCTCTTCACAATACAATCCCAATGAAAGTTACAGTTCAAAAAAGGATTTTTTCACCAATAAAAACTAAACATTTCCAGGCTACCAAGGATGCTGTCAAGCTGTATATTAGAAGTGCATTTTCTCATCTAACGCAAGACATCACAGGTTAGTTCAGGGGAAACTTCTAATTTTTAATTTAAGCATAAAATTTGAAATGTTTACATCGACGCACTATCGGAGAAAGGAGACAAAATCCTTAGACTGTTTGTGTTAATGATCATAAGCACAAAATGGACAATATTACATTGTCAACGATTCGAGTCTTATAAGGTTTGAAGCTTAATATACACACACACATATATACAATATTGCCTGATTTGTGCTAGCCCAAAAATAGTTGACAAACTGTTTGTGTAATAGTCACGCTCTGAGTTAGCTTCTGTTTGGTAGATCACCTCTTAAAAGTGCTGAAACGGGGTGGAGCAGAGGAGTACTCACTGGAAGTTGCCTTAGATGCTAGCATCAAAGCAGTTTTCGACGGAGGCAGGAACGTTTTGCTGGTAAACACATTGGTGTACCTAGACACGTAAAAACAAGATCATAATTATGCATGTATATACACAAAATATCGTTGTTAAAAAATTCAAATTATTTATGTTGTGTTGTTTAATTTAGGTTTAATCTTTCTCTCGATTATTTCAGGATATCCACAAAATTCTAGATGACAATTTAGAGATTGTAGATAAACTAAGAGAGTTAATAATTGATTGGGTTCAACAAGGATATCAAGACTTCTTTAGGGAACTTGAGGTTCAGTTCATATCGTTTTTAGGAAGAAACAATTCGTCAGCTACTCAAATTCATGGTTTGTCGGAGGGAGCTCAAGGTGACAAAGCCTTTCCTAGCCTTGTTCTAGTGTTGGCCCAACTGTCTGCTTTTATTGGACAAACTGCAATACCAAAAATCACCGAGGCAAGATTTCACTTGATTGCCTTATATTTGATATTTAATTCCTTGAAATAGAACAATTATTTGGTTAAATTTCCTTTGATATGTTTAGTAATGTATGCCTGAAAAATTGCCTTGCAATGTTCAGGAATTAGCAGCTTCCTTTTCTCATGGAAGTGTTGGAGGTTATGAATATGGACTGTCCTTTGTTCCTGGAGTGATCTCTCAAAAATTTAGGGCAGCTGGCGAAAAATTCTTGCAGCTGGTATATTTTAAAAACTTTCATAATTTATTTCAACATAACTGCAATTTCACACCCTTCCTCATTCTTACTCCTCCATTGCTTAATAACATAGTTATATCAAAGCCTGATCTCTATTTTGAAGGTTGGTTTCAGCAATGTTCTGCCCGATAATATTTTTCTTTCCAAATAAAGAAGATATTCGATATGGATATCCATATAGCTTTGGCCAGTATTATGATAAGTACCAAGCACTAATTCACTTTCAAAAACTAGTTATTAAAAGGAGAACTAAACACTTAAATATACTTGATGTGCGACTAAGGCACCCCATAATACCCAAGTTACTTTTATATTCTTGTGTCCTTTTCTTAATGTTAGGTGCAGTTTCACTTGAACAGCATAGTTGTTCCATCATATTTCACTTCATTCATCTTGTAAAATAATTCAAACAACGAAACGTAGCATCATTCTATTCTTTTCCAAATATCAGGACATAGCTCTAGGGACTTCGTGTCCAAGTGAACAAATTAATTGCCTAACTTTATTGATGTTTCTATGCTATATCACTCTTTCTTGAGTGCTTTTGTTTTAAGTTCAAGGGGAATTCATTATCTCATACTCTTATTGCAGTACGTACCTTTAATATATTTACCCTTATACCTCTTCCTTTTCTTAATAGACTTTCCTCTATTAAAATAACAATGTACAAGTTCAGTAGCATTTACAGATTCTTTATTTTATTCTTTTTAGTACATAAATATGAGAACTCAGAAAATATCACTTCTCCTGAAGAAGAGGTTTGCCACACCCAACTGGGTTAAGGTCAGTATGTTCTGTCGTTTGTTTCAAAAATAAAAATACCAATTCTATCTTTGAAAGAATTTGAAAATGAAGTTGTTGCTTTGCTTTGTTTGCACAGCACAAGGAACCGAGAGAAGTCCATATGTTTGTTGATTTATTTCTACAAGAGGTGGGCACTTTCAAATCAAATGCTTTTTTGTATCTTTTCAGTCTTTTAAGTTGTTTGAGGATTGTTCTCGAATAGTGATTTTATTTTATTTTTCTGAGTTTTAATACTTACATTTTTTATTTATCTTACTTGATGTTACAGCTCAAAATTACGGGTAATGAAGTGAAGCAGATTTTGCCTCAAGATTTGACGAAGCACCGAAGAGCTGATAGTAATGGAAGCTCGGCTTCATCAAGAAGCAACTCTTTCCGGGAGGAGAAGGAGAAGTTGAATCGCTCTAATCTTCAGAAGGGAAGGAGCCAACAGCTTTTGGAAACACACCTAGCGAAGCTGTTTAAGCAAAAGGTTGAAATTTTCACAAAAGTAGAATATACACAGGTATTGAACATCCATCATGTTAGTGATGCAAAATTTAAATAATTGGTTGCAAACTGCTTTTTATCAATCTTTGCTTGCAAACTGCAGGAATCAGTCGTTATGACCATTGTTAAATTGTGCCTTAAAAGTTTACAAGAATATGTTAGGATCCAGACTTTTAACCGGAGTGGATTCCAGCAAATTCAATTGGATATTCAGTTCTTGAGGACTCCATTGAAAGAAATAGTTGAAGATGAGGCTGCAATGGACTTCTTGCTTGATGAGGTTGGAAAAAATAATGGTTCAACTACTTTTTTTTTTTTTTTTTTAATTTCATTATTTAATTGTTATTTTATTTAACTGTATTTGTGAACAGGTGATTGTTGCAGCAGTAGAGCGAAGCCTTGATCCAATTCCATTGGAGCTCCCCATATTGGATAGACTTATACAGGCAAAGCTGGCACAGCATAGGGAACAAGATTTAATCTCTTCATAGACATTTTATGAACCATGAAGTGGAGACCAAGTTTTCCCCACATTCTTTTTGATAAATTTAATATTTAACCACTCTTTCTATAATCAATTTAATATTTAATTAGTACTATAGCTTTGTATTGAAAAGGTAAATATTTATTTTATATACTTAAATATAGAAATAAAGAAAAAATAAATGTAAGATTTATTTGACCATGATACCTTATTCATGATAAACAATAGCATGCAAAAAAAAATAAAATATTGAAACTATGTGGGTTCGTTGGGTCTAATTTGTTTACTCATCCTTATTTTTTATATATGGCCATTGTTAAAAAATTACATCACGACTAATTATAAATTACATAAAACATAATTTATCAAAAAGTAATAATATCTCTCTATATATATATATATATATATATATCACTTTTATGGATAGATAATAACATTGTTATTTTTTAATATTAATGTACTATAACTATATTCATCCTTAAATATATACCCATACGTACTATATAATATGTAAAGTATAATATTATCATGTATAACACATACAAGGTTTACATATAATATATAATAATTTTATGTAATAAATAATGATAAAAATTATATATGCGTGTGTAATAATAATGTTTTATGTAGTAATATATATATAAGTGTATAAATACATTATATAAAAATTTGTATTCATCGTGTTATCTTATATGTGTGTATGTAGTAATAACACGTAAAATTAACATACATGATTATTAATTAAAATATTAGAAGTTAAATAATCATTATTTAATTGTCTTCTAAGTAAAATATATGAATAATAATTATGATTTTAAAATCTTTTATTTTGTTATTGTTTTAAGAAAAGAAACCACGCGAACGAAAATTGATTTAGTTAAAATTAAAAATTTAAGAAAAATAAAATTACGGAATACATTTCAGAAAATCATATGTAATTTTATATTTAAACACAATTTATACTTTATTCTATCATTATTTTAATGTAAAACATGACAACCCAATAATATTATAGTTTGTTGTCTAGTATTAGAAAGAATTCACTAAAATTATAATTTATAATACTCTCCTCATTTTATGTAGTTGGAACGTTACACACTCCACTTATATACACTCCTATACCATGTACCCTCAGCATATTCTAAAGGCTGTTCCTTTTCCCGCCAAAACTTTCCTACTTGTTTATATAGTTTGGCGCCCAATTCCCAGACCATTACCTAGGTACATTTTCCCGCTTCCCTCACTCTCTCTCCTGCTCTGTAGTGTTCTTCGCCACCATGACCACCAAGGATCTTGATTTCAATGCAGACACAGGTAAACTTTTTTTTCCGATCTATTTCTTCCGACTAGGGTTATTGCCCTGAATTTTCTTTCCTTCTTCCCTGTTAAGTTTATTTCCAATTAGGGTTTGTAATCTCTCCCATTTCTTCTACTACTCTCCCCCGTTTTTTTTCCGATTCGGTTAATTCCATTGTTCTTTCTCCAGCTTTGGCGAAGGAGTTCCTTTCCAATTTCGCAGACGCCAACGGTGAAGCTAAATACCTTAACATCCTGGTGGGTTCTATGTTTTGCTCTAACTCTTATTCCTCTTAGATAACAACTATGCTAGCCCTAATTTTTTATTCTCTCTTTTTTTTTTTCGTTTCAGCAAGACGTTGCAAACCACAAAACTAGAGCAGTTCAAATCGACCTTGAGGACTTAATTAACGTAATACTTGTTAATACTTGTTAATACTTGTTACTGTGTTGTGCTTCCTAATCAAAATCCACGGTTCTGTTAATTTTTTTTTCTCTGGGGAATTTCAGTACAAGGATCTGGATGAAGAATTTCTTAGGCGTGTTACAGAGAATACTCGAAGGTATATTGGGATTTTCTCCAATGCAATTGACGAGCTCATGCCAGAGTCTACTGAGGCCTTCACGGATGATGACCATGACATATTGATGACACAGAGATCTGATGAAGGAGGGGAAGGTGTTGACGGTTCTGATCCACTTCAGAAGATGCCTCCAGAAATCAAGCGCTACTAGTGAGATTTGTCTCCGTGCTTTTCGTTGAATTTATAGTGACCATGTAGTTGTAATTGCAGAAATTAGTTATATGTGATGTGAAGGTCCTAATATGACATCGTAATTGTATTGCAGTGAGCTTTATATTAAGGCATCTTCAAAAGGACGACCATTTACAATTAGGGAGGTGAAAGCTTCGAACATTGGTCAGCTTGTAAGAATCTCTGGTATTGTGACACGTTGTTCGGATGTTAAACCATTGATGAAAGTGGCTGTATACACGTGCGAGGATTGTGGATTTGAAATTTACCAGGTAAATATTAAATGACTGCTGAACTGCACAATTAGAGACTAGATTTTATGCAGAAAAAAAAAATAAACAAAAGAACTATTGCATGAGGTTTGCTTGGTACGATTTCGAAAAAGTCCATTACATTTTTTGAATTTTCTCTCTGCCGAAATGATTTGATTGCCAGGATGTTAAACAACAATATTCTAAGGATTATAACTTTCTATCAAACCCTCTAAGGTTTTTGTTATGGATTAATACTTTCTTTTGTGGGATATGGCTAGACTATTGTGGTATGTACATGCCAGTTGGTCCTTCACCTTGTTATTCTCTTCCTTCCTAAACAGGAAGTAACGGCTCGAGTCTTCATGCCCTTGTTTGAATGTCCATCAAAGCGCTGTGATACAAATAGAAGAAAGGGGAATGTTATCCTTCAACTGAGAGCATCAAAGTTTTTGAGATTTCAAGAGGTTTGCTCTCTTGTTGAGTCATCAAAACATATTTATTCACTTACATTTTTCATATTGTTCTGCATAGTCTATACAATTGATTGTTTACTTTAGAATAAGATGGTAATAGACTTATGATATGATTAAACTCCAGGCCAAAATTCAAGAATTAGCTGAGCATGTTCCCAAAGGCCATATTCCACGAACAATGACCGTTCATTTAAGAGGAGAACTTACCAGAAAGGTTTGGTATTTTCTGGCAATTGGCTTTAAATTAGTAATTAACTGCTGCGGTTTATTAACTCATGCTTGCCGTAAATTGTTAGGTGGCTCCGGGTGACGTGGTTGAGTTCTCTGGGATTTTTCTTCCTATACCTTACACTGGTTTTCGAGCAATGCGTGCAGGCTTGGTTGCGGACACTTACTTAGAGGCCATGTCTGTAACTCATTTCAAGAGAAAATACGAAGAGTAAGTTAGTTTTCAGATCTTAATTGATAATGCACCACTTTTCACCGCCACCAAGTACTGATATTATTATGGCGTGCTTGAACATAATGAATACCTATCTACTAGTTGATCTTACTACAGTAGTCTGGGACGAAATAACAGCCGCATAACAGATTTATTTTGTCATAGATATGAACTTAGAGGAGATGAGGAAGAGCAGATTGCACGATTAGCAGAGGATGGTGACATCTACAATAAATTGTCACGATCACTTGCACCTGAAATTTTTGGACACGATGACATCAAGAAAGCACTGCTTCTTCTCCTTGTTGGTGCTCCACACCGGACCTTGAAAGATGGAATGAAGGTACTAAATACGAATCAAACCATGCAACATGTTCTTACTTAAACTTTATATGAATATCACGTTGAATTAGTAGGGATTAATTCATAACATCATCGGCAAAATTACAGTTATATTAGTGAGTAAGTTTCAAGTATGGAATCAGTGTTTTTTTCCACTCCCTTTCACTCTGACGTTATTAGTCACATTTCCTGTCTCACTTTCTGTTGTTGAAGCTTATTTTACATTCTGTGTTTGATTTATTGTTTATGCTATACATGTCCATATACATGAATAAAACACTAAATATCAGTCTTCATTTAATTGCAGATTAGAGGAGATTTACATATATGTTTGATGGGTGATCCTGGTGTTGCCAAGAGTCAGCTTCTTAAACACATAATCAATGTAGCACCCAGAGGGGTGTACACCACTGGCAGAGGAAGTAGTGGAGTTGGTCTCACTGCTGCTGTTCAGAAAGATCCAGTGACAAATGAGATGGTTCTTGAAGGTGGAGCATTGGTAATGGAAGCCTCCTTTCTTAATTGCAACCAGTCCTTTCCATCCCATATATTCTTATAAATGTTAGGTTGAAGAAACTAGAAAATTCTGGTCGAATACGCATATGCAATGCTGTCTGTACTTGCAAATAATTAGATGGAAAATAACTCGAGCATCAAATTACTTCTTAAGCCCCTATTTTAATAATATATGTTCTTTTAACTAGTTTCTAGATATACGCTGATTTATGAAAGAACTTTCTGAATTTCAGGTGTTAGCAGATATGGGCATCTGTGCCATTGATGAATTTGACAAGATGGATGAATCAGATCGTACAGCTATACATGAAGTAATGGAACAACAAACTGTTAGCATTGCCAAGGCTGGAATCACTACATCTCTGAATGCAAGGACCGCTGTTCTTGCTGCTGCTAATCCAGCATGGTATTATTTATTTTCACCTTATTGGATGCAGAAGCACTCTTATAGATATGCACATTTGTGCTTTCAAAATCTAATTTTATCCATATTTTTATTGTGAAGGGGAAGATATGATCTCAGAAGAACTCCAGCTGAAAACATTAATCTTCCACATGCCCTCCTATCAAGGTTTGATCTTCTGTGGTTAATCCTTGATCGAGCTGATATGGATAATGATCTTGAAATGGCTAGGCATGTTGTATATGTTCACCAAAATAAAGAATCTCCTGCTCTAGGATTCACTCCTCTCGAACCATCTGTTCTACGGTAAGTACAGAAGTACTGTGATCTGATTTAATCTTACTTAAAAGGATTGTAATAGGATATGGTGCATATGTTGCTTATTTGGTTGTATGTTTATTCTAACTTCTCATTTACTTAAAAGAATGTTCTCTTTACTTGTAAAAGGAAACTAGTATAGAATGAAATGTTTTTCTTTTATGTAGTGCATACATATCAGCTGCAAGAAGATTGTCTCCAAGTGTCCCCAGGGAACTGGAAGAGTATATTGCTACTGCATACTCCAGCATCCGTCAAGAAGAAGCAAGGTCAAATGCTCCACATTCCTACACTACTGTCAGAACATTACTCAGTATTCTCCGCATATCAGCTGTAAGTCTTCATCTTTTCCCAAAGAGAGCAGCAAAATTAAGCATTTAGGTTAAATTGACTTTTCTTTTGGGGTTAATGGTTTATATACATACTCAACTCAAAGTGCAGTTTTTAAAATTAAAACTGATTTAGGTGTTTGCTAATAATTTTTAGCTATGAATAATCTGTTGTCACTCGGTTGGCCCTGCCTTTAAGACCACAATGTATAATAGTAAGCAGTATTTATGATTGTATATGACCTAAGCAAATGCTATTCCATTCTTATTTTCTGAACAGGCACTAGCAAGACTCCGTTTTTCTGAAACTGTTGCTCAGAGTGATGTGGACGAAGCATTGAGGTTAATGCAGATGTCAAAATTCTCTTTGTACTCCGATGACCGTCAAAAGTCCGGTCTTGATGCCATATCTGATATTTACTCCATACTGCGAGATGAAGCAGCTAGAGGTAACCGAGTGGATGTCAGCTATGCCCATGCACTGAACTGGATATCTAGGAAGGTAAGTACATATTGCTCATTGTTGAATGCTGTCTATTATGAAGTATTTTAGAAGATGATTTTTCCGTCAAACTTGAGAAGAGTCTAGACTAGATTCAAGTTTAATGTTGAACACGACGGCTCAAAAGTAAAGGGTTATGGAACAATTGAAAGAATACTTTTTTTCATTAAATAAAGACCCAAAAAGTCTTTTTGCAACTGCAGTAATTATTTCTCGATACTCTTGAATTAAGTATTGGCAATGGGAAACATGGCTATGAAATAAATATGCTAGCGTTTAGTATTTTGTCTTAGCTGTGTGAAGCCGGAGCAAGACCGTGTTTGTTGATGAACTACCTGCTTTGTTTCCCCTCTAGATAATAATATTCTGACGACAGAACTTCTGTCTTTGAAACAGGGTTACAGCGAAGCTCAGTTAAAAGAGTGCTTGGAAGAGTATGCAGCACTAAATGTATGGCAGATACATCCTCATACCTTTGACATTAGATTTATTGATGCTTGAGGCACTTCCCTTCCCCGTTAGCATGGTATGAGGCAATCTGGTTTCAAGAAGCTGGATAAGGGTAGGTGGACTTGGGGAATCATATTCTGTAATTTGGTTTTTATTAGTTTGATTTAGGTTTTTGTAATGTTACAGTTTAGATTTCCATTTTTTACTTGAGTACAGTAATTGCCAAATTTAACTTTGTACGGTAAAATGTAGTACGCTACAACCATGCACTGTGTTTATTATTATTTGGTCTGACACATTGGAAATAGGTATAATAGGAAAGCTATTGAACTTGCATTATGTTTGTCTTCTCAACCATTTCGATTTAAATTTCTTCTGGATGCGGTACCGAATGCAGCTGTTAGAAATGTCATTGAGTCGCTAAACGAAGTTTTAATCAGAACACAGCAAAGACGTGCAGGGATAATATCATAACGAAAACTTTACTCGGTCAGAAAGATCTTGGGGTGGAAGAAAAACTATTTGTTCTGGGACTTCATTGAAAAGTTATTTTCGGTAATTTGTATTGCTTAATTTATGTAATGTTATTGTATATTTTGTGTGGCCATAAACTTTGTGCGGTCAGTCTATCTTAATCGGTTTTTGTCGTTCTAAGATAGTTTATGATAAAATTTCAAAATAATACCTATATATAACTGTTAGATCAAATGTAATAATACCTATTACTTTAGCTATTACCGTTCTGTAGAAAACATCAACATGAATACATTTGAATATTAAAAATAGTGTTATTTTATTAAAAATATAATAAAAGATAGTATGCTAAAAATTTAGTGTGATCTTATGTGAGTGCAATTTCTCCTTTTTTCTGCTTAAATATGTTTTATTCATTATAAAGTGAGTTTGCTAAATGTTTTAGAATAGTCAAATAGTAATTTCAATACGTGTTTAATGGTCTTGTGATATAATCTACACCCATAAATAAAGTATTAAGAAAAAAATATAATATCGTCCTTTACCTTTAAAAATGTGTTAAATTTTATTTATATATCTTAAATGAATATTAAAAAATAAAAGTAATGATTCTAAATTTGAATAAATAAAAAATTTAATAAGTATTAGAACTAAAATTTACAAATTTTACATAGTTGAAAAACAAACAATTTCAGATTTTTTTTGAGATAAAAAGTAAACAATTTTCATAGGGATCGACAAAAACATTTTTAATTTTTTAATTTTTTTTCTTTGTAAAAATATCTCAATAATAAAATATTAGAAAATTAAGTTTTCAATGAAAAAGTTGTATCCAATAAAAATTAAAACGCTCTGAAAAAATACCCTGTTATCTTCTGATGCGTGCTTTGCCTTAAGACAAGTTAGGCACAAAATATATATATTAATTTTTCCAAAACAGTAGACGCATGGTGCGCACACGGCTCGAAAACTGAACTACGATTACTAACAGAGCATTGGGAGAGTTAGAGACTATAAATAGCGTGATTCCCGCCATGCTTGAGAAACAATTCCCGCCACCGTCACCACAGCGACGTTTTATGCTTCCATAAGCCTTCCCTCACTGCACTCTGCAACACTCACAGCACCTCAATGGGTCCTTCTCGTCGCAACAGCAATGGTCGATCACCGCTCGTCAATCCACAGCTTCAAATCACTTCCTTCTTCACCAAAACCCCTTCCCCCTCTCCCACCCTCCCCAAAACCAACCAAAAGTCAGACCCTAACCACGCTTCAGATCCTAGCCCTAACCCTAGTTCCACGACTCTCACTCCTTCACCTCTTAATCCCACGCCTAACAAATCCCTTCTTGTGATCGGCGCTTCCATTTCTCCACCCTCCGCTTCGTCTTCTCGCTACGGCCAAGAAGTTGTTGGCCGAAGGATCAAGGTTTATTGGCCTTTAGACAAAGCCTGGTACGAAGGTTCCGTCAAATCCTTCGATAAAAACACTTCCAAGCATGTGGTTCGTTACGTCGATGACGAAGAGGAATCGCTCGACCTCTCCAAGGAGAAGTTCGAGTGGCTCCAGGAGTCCTCTACGAAGAAACTTAAACGCCTGCGTCGCGGATTCCCCGAAATTAGGAAAATGGAGATTGACGACGAAGAATTAAAAGAAGAAAGTGAGAAAGGAGAAGAAGAAAAAGAACATGATAATGTTGACGACGACGATGATGATTCCAATGACGAGGATTGGGGGAAGAATGCTGCATCATTGGAGGAGGCTGGGGATGGAGAAGAAGATACGGATTTAGAGGACGAAGAAGACGTAACAGAGAGTGCTAAAGGAAAAAAGACGGAGGCTAAAAAGCGGAAACTAAGTGCAAAAGAGAAACTAGAGCCTGCGAAGAAGAGCAAGAGTGGAGTGGAAGTTTGTAAAGGGAGTTTCAAGCTCTCAGTGTTGGAGCCTACTACTAATTTGGAGAGTAAGTGACTGAATTAATCAATTGAAGGGAGATTTCACGCAGGGAAACTGTTTGAGTTTTCTGTGATCAGATTTTGAACCTTTGCAACCTCATTTTTGTTGCTTTTTTTATGGTGGTGGGGAGTGTGGGCATTAAATATAACAATTTTCAAATTTATAGGTAAAAAGTACTGCATAGTGATAATAAAAAGAACAAAACAAAAGGAAAAGCAAGAAGTTACTCTTGTAGTTGTTTCTGTTTCTCCCATGGCTAGTATTTAATTCAAGCGTTTTGGTCTTCGCTGGCGACATTTTCCTTATGCTTGTCCTTATTCCTTTGCATATGATGTCGCTAGCCAACTGAAATGCAGGGGTCAATATATTTTGTAGTTTATAATGTAAGTCGTATCTTTAAATTTTGCAGTTAAAAAGACAACTAGTAGCGCGGATAATGTTTCATTTACCGAGACCTCTGAAAGATTTGCATGTCGTGAAGCTCAGAAACTGCGCTTCCTGAAAATGTGAGTGCTAACTATAGTGATGTAGCAATTCAGGTTTTGCCATGCCAAAGTCCTCTCCTGTCTCATACAACAGATTTTGATGTCATATTGGTTTATGTATTTGCAGTTTATCAGCTGTCAGTGTCAATTTTTTCAGTCTTTAACTTTTTGGTTTATGTTATAATCTTATGATGCTATCTATATATATGGTATTGGTACAGAGATCGCAGGGATGCCAAACGAAGAAGACCAGGGGATGAAAATTATGATTCAAGAACTCTCTACTTACCTCCCGATTTCTTAAGGAGTTTGTCCGAGGGTCAGGTAAAGTAAATTACTGCTCAAGCAGTTGGGTGAAACTCACATAATTTCAATGGTGCATGAAATTAATATGGTCATTTGATGAATGCAGAAACAATGGTGGGAGTTCAAGTCAAAGCATATGGACAAAGTGTTGTTTTTCAAGGTTAAGTTGATTAAGTTTGTTGCTGTCATTAGCCCATTCCTTCCAACCAAATTAAACATATTCCCTCCCTATTTTTGGTGCAGATGGGTAAATTTTATGAGCTTTTTGAGATGGATGCACATGTAGGAGTTAAAGAGCTTGACTTGCAGTATATGAAGGTGTGCATGAATGTCTAGAGTTGTGAATTATCTTAAGATTCTCGAGGTGACTTACCTATTTGCTCACTCTAAATAATGCATACTTACTGATTTATGACTCTTTCAGGGAGACCAACCTCATTGTGGATTTCCAGAGAAGAACTTCTCAATGAACGTGGAGAAACTGGCTAGGAAGGTTTGCCTCAACCTTTTTTCTTATTTCGTTTTTGCTACTGAACTAACATCTATACTGGGGTGAAACTTATCAAGTTGCTTTGGTTGGACAGGGTTACCGAGTTCTTGTTGTGGAGCAGACTGAAACACCTGAACAGCTGGAGCTTCGTCGTAAGGAGAAGGGGTCTAAAGATAAGGTATGATTCACAGTAACCAGAGAAGCAACTGTTTTTATTTGTTGTTTTTTCTGATTGTTCCTTATAGTCTGTGTTGATGAAATGTTTTACATATTTATCGAGCTACTCTTCTTGTTAACCCCAGTTTTGATAGTGGAAAATTGGTCTATTAACTTTGATGATTCTTTCCTTCTAGGTTGTAAGGCGTGAAATATGTGCAGTGGTAACAAAAGGTACATTAACAGATGGGGAGTTGCTGTCAGCAAACCCTGAAGCTGCATATTTAATGGCCCTGGCTGAGCATCATGAAAATCTTCCAAATGAAATTTCAGAGCGTACCTATGGTGTTTGTATAGTTGATGTTGCCACAAGTAGAGTCATTCTTGGACAGGTATGACTCTCTACATTCATTTAAATTATCTGCCTAAATTTTATAATGCATAAACTTATTCAAATCCTGGATGAGATCTGGATATGCCATCTAGCTGTGAACCTACTAATTCTTCTACCTAAATCTGGAATGAAAATAGATTGAAATTGATGGGGATTGGGGGTTGATATGTTGAGGATTTAGTGGTGGTAGCTTTGTAGTGTGTTTGCTCATAATTTCATAATTTATTTGGTTTCTTCTTTTTAAAGTTGCATTAATTTTTTTGGGAAGTGCGTATTATGTGTATGCTACCTAACATGGACCTAATTAGTCTACTAGTTGCTTATTATCACTTATGTAAAAGAAGAGTTGGCTTCTCTTTATGGCAGTTTAAGGATGACTTGGATTGCAGTGCCTTGTGCTCTATCTTGTCTGAGATCAGGCCTGTTGAAATTGTGAAACCTGCCAAACTACTCAGTGATGAAACGGAGAGAGCTCTACTGAAGCATACCAGAAATCCTTTAGTGAATGAATTAGTTCCAGGTGTGGAATTCTGGGATGCAGACAAAACTGTGGATCAATTGAAGCAAATTTATGGCAGCGCTAAAGATGCTTGTGTTGAAGATAATGGGTTAAATTGCCTGCCAGATGTTTTACAGGAGCTGGTGAAAACAGGTGACAACAGTAGAAGTGCACTTTCAGCACTAGGAGGTGCTCTCTCTTATCTGAAACAGGCTTTTCTAAATGAGAGATTGCTTAGATTTGCACAGTTTGAGTTGCTTCCGTGTTCTGGTTTTGACAATCTTGCTTCAAAACACTACATGGTTCTTGATGTGGCTGCCTTGGAGAATCTTGAGATTTTTGAGAATAGCAGGAATGGAGATTCTTCTGGGTATGTTTGTCATGTGGTTATCCACACACATTCTGTTTTAGACAAGATGGGTAATTTATGTGTATATGTTCCTGACATAATGATGCTCCTTGCAGCACGCTCTATGCCCAACTAAACCAATGTGTTACTGCATTTGGAAAGAGATTGCTAAAGACATGGCTTGCAAGACCGTTATGTCACGTGGAGTCCATTAAGGAACGCCAGGAAGCTGTTGCTGGTTTGAAGGTAGGTAGACCATGTATTTTGCCTCTGATTCTTATAGTCCTTCAGGATAAAAGTGAACTTTACAGGGGGCTGTTGCTACATCATCCAGTTAAGCAGGGCTATAAACTGTTTGCCTTTCAGTCTGTCCCACTTTTGGATATCAACTCGTTAACTTTTGGTATCTCTTTTTGGACTAATATATCTAGCACTAGTCATGGGATATTGTCGTCATTTGAAATAAATCTGAACACTTGTTATATTTGTTTGGTTTTATGGTTTAATTAATTGCTAACGTCTTCTTTCTTTGAGAAGCGTACCCATCTTGTTGTGTAGGCCTTAGGTCTAGCAGTTTAATTGATTTTCTGTGTTCAATAATATATAATATGGGGTATTTTGAGCTTGTTTAAATTGTGCTTCTCTGTTTATGTTGCTTTTTAACTGATGTAGATAGAGGTCGTAGTTGTGTATAGGGTTGGGATGATGACATCTACCAGATGATATATGTGGCTAGGTTAAGCAGGTGATAATAATCAGATTGAAAACCATTGCATAATACTGATTGTTTTTTATATATGATTTGCTTTTTAGGGAGTTAATCTACCATCTGCACTAGAATTTCGGAAAGCATTATCCAAGCTACCTGACATGGAGCGGTTGCTTGCACGCATAATTTGCTCTAGGTGAAAACTATTGTGCAACTACCATGAGTGATATTTATATAGACCATACTGATTGTCATCATCTTCTAATGTACTGAAGTATATATGCACCTTGGTTTTCTTGAATGCAGTGAAGCTAGTGGAAGGAATGCTAATAAAGTTATTCTGTATGAGGATGCTGCTAAGAAGCAACTACAAGAGTTCATTGCAGCTCTGCGAGGCTGTGAACAGATGTTACAAGCATGCTCTTCGCTTGGTGTCATTTTGAATCATGTCCAATCTAGACAACTTCACCATCTGTTAACACCTGGTATGCCGGTCTCAAATATACCATTAAATTATTCTGTAGCTGCTGTTTGATTTATTGAATGCTATCAAGTGCAGGTAAAGGTCTTCCTGATGTTTGTATGGAACTTAATTATTTCAAGGATGCCTTTGATTGGGTGGAAGCCAATGGCTCTGGGCGTATAATACCTCATGAAGGAGTTGACACAGAGTATGCCTCAGCCTGTAAGGCAGTTAAAGAGATTGAGTCCAGTTTATTGAAGCATATCAAGGAGCAAAGGGAACTACTTGGAGACACATCAGTAAGAACAGTACCTGAAACAATTGGAGTTTAATCTTATATTACGTAAAATGAAATTTTGAAATTTCTTATATATATCTATTCAGATTGCTTATGTCAATGTTGGAAAGGATGTGTACCTATTGGAAGTGCCAGAAAATTTGTCAAGGAATATTCCTCGGGATTATGAATTGCGTTCATCCAGAAAAGTAAGTAGACAAATAGTGCTCTGAAAATTTCATCTCAATTGCAGAAATGTCTAGAATTATCTGATTTCTATTATTGAGTCTACAATAATTTAATTGTTTGTTGGCTTTACTTGTAAATAATCGTGCATATTGTCATCCCGATTTATCTTTGTACATTGTAGTATATTTATGTTAACGATTAAAAAATTAATTCCCATGAAATTGTTGGCTATCTGTACTGCAGATACGACTGTCAATATAAAGTAATTTTTCTCTTATTTTCTTGGTATGATACACGCAGGGCTTCTTTAGGTACTGGACTCCAGATATTAAATTTTATTTAAAAGAACTCTCCCAAGCTGAATTGGAAAAGGAGTCCTTGTTGAAAAATACATTGCAGAGATTGATTGGGCGCTTTTGTGAAAACCACACCAAGTGGAAGCAGTTGGTCTCTGCAACTGCAGGTACATATTGTGGTCCTTTCACTAGATGAATTTTTCATATATAAATAGAAAAGTAAAAGCTTTTCTTTTGTATTGCTTAAACTGCATTCACGTGTTGCAGAACTGGATCTGTTGATCAGTTTAGCAATAGCTGGTGACTACTACGAAGGACCAACATGCAGACCAACTTTCGTTGGTACATTATGTACTAAAGAAGCTCCTTACCTCCATGCTAAAAGTTTGGGACACCCTGTCCTCAGGAGTGATACCTTAGGCAAGGGTGCGTTTGTACCCAATGACATAACCATTGGTGGTTCAGATCATGCCAGCTTTATCCTTCTAACAGGTCCTAACATGGGTGGGAAGTCAACTCTTCTTCGTCAGGTGTGCTTGGCTGTGATTTTGGCACAGGTGAAACCTTTAGGTCATGTTACATTTCAGATCATCTATTCATTGGTTTTTCTTTTGGGGGATTGTGTAAAAAGGTTGGCCTTGCCCTTTGACTCATCTTAAATAAGCCAATTTTTAATCTGTGGTGTTACACTTTTAATTTCGTATGCAGGTAGGAGCTGATGTCCCAGCAGAAAGTTTTGATTTGTCACCTGTTGATCGAATTTTTGTTCGAATGGGGGCCAAAGATAATATAATGGCAGGCCAAAGTACATTTTTAACTGAGCTTTCAGAAACGGCAACAATGCTGGTGAGATGTCCCTTTGAATATCAATTTGTATTACTTTTAATTTGGGTTAAGTAGGCATATAAAAATAGGCTGCTTATAAGTCACTATACAGCTATGAAATAGTTATATTTCAAGTGTTGTTTCTTGTTTGATAAGTACGGGAAACATATTCTTTCTATTGATTAAATTTTATTGAAAATCTTGTTAGTGGGGTTCACTCGAATTTCTTAACTTTTAGTAAATTTTAGTCATTAGTGTGTTCGAAAGTGTGGATGTCTAGCACTTTTCTTTTTAATATGAAAAAAATTACGTGGGTTATGATAGTTCTTTTTCTCTAAAATGTAAGAAGCAATGCCGCAGCATTGAGGAAGCAAACTTCTGCCTCGGTTTTTTTCCTTTACTCATTTTTATAATGTTTCGCCTGCAATAGCTTGTGTTTAATTCAGGGAGCTCTGTATGCCCTTTTATTTTGTTATGCACATTACAGATGCATATAGATTAATCTGATCTTCTTAAAACATTGTTTCTTTCTAAATAAGTACTTTTGATGGTGAGTACAGTCATCAGCCACTCGTAACTCATTGGTGGCCCTGGATGAGCTTGGGCGAGGGACTGCAACTTCTGATGGACAAGCCATTGCGTAAGTGTTTATTGCGGGATTAGTTGGACATGTTTTTGTCCCCTATGGTTTCATTATTTTTCATTGATTTTATAGATTGTTCGAGTCCCTCTCAGATTCTGCCTTTTGCGTTTCAAATATTTGACAGGGAATCAGTATTAGAACATTTTGTGCGGAAGGTGCAGTGTCGTGGATTGTTTTCTACCCATTATCATCGATTAGCTGTAGATTATCTCAAAGATCCCAAGGTATTCCTAGTTTTCTTATCCCGAATAATCATCAGTGTTAGTTAAATTGAATTTAAGGTCCAGTGCTTGTAAGAAACTATTTTAATCTGAATTTTCGTAGTTTACTTAATTGCCCATAAATGATTGTGATAGATACCAATTGGCATGAGAATAAGGACCGAATTGTATTCAGTTGAACTGATACGGAATTACAAATTACACCGGAAATAGAGTAAACTTGATTGAGTACAAAGGTTTCCTTCCAAGATGTTGAGAGCTTGGTCTCTCCCTTCCCGAAAACCACTTAGCCCCACCCTTCTCCTAGTTTTTATTCTGCTAATAACAGCTTAATGGAAGTTACGCTTACCCCTACTAACAAGTGCTAAAATAATTAATAATTGCTAAAACAATTCAGTCCCATTAAAAAGCCTAAATCGTGGCTCTTCTCTCATAATATTTACTTATAAGAGGCCTAATTGCAAGTCATGACAATCTTTAGATATGATAGCCTATAGAAAGTTTACATCGTGGTGGGGAGACTGCTCCACCTTTTCCTTTTGGTCAGTTTTAGTTTTTAAAAATCGTATTTCTTAACATGCTTTTTGTGCTTGTAAAGGTCTGTCTCAGCCACATGGCATGCCAAGTTGGTGGTGGAATCGCTGGTTTAGACGAAGTCACCTTTCTTTACAGGCTTACGCCTGGTGCTTGCCCCAAGAGCTATGGTGTTAACGTTGCTCGGATAGCTGGTACGTTTTTGTATTGAAATATAATAAACATGGATTGTGCTCCTCTATAGTGAGGGGTAAAGTACCAAATATAACCTCGTAGTTATAACACGTTTATTGTATTTGATAACTATTTCGACCAATAATTTTCCAATCAAAAGTTATATCCTTGCACTTGCCCTCTAAAGTGCAATAAATTTAGAGGAGGCAAACCTGACATTGGTAGCAGCATGTTCTCATCCAACATCTGCAGTTCACTAATTTTTGGTTCGTTGACTTTTAAGCTTAAACATGAGATTGACTATCTCAATATATTATCAAAATGAGTTGTGTCTGTACATGACTTTTGGATCGTACTGGAAAACTGTTAAATCAGTGTGTTGATTATACGATTTTCTACGAATGTGCTATGCCTCATTTTCTGTTGTATGTATAATTATTAAGAAATTCATATTATCAATGAAGCAAATTAATTTTATTTCAGGACTTCCAACTTCTGTTCTTCAGAAAGCTGGTGCCAAGTCTAGAGAATTTGAGGCCAGTTATGGTAAATGCAGAAAGGTGTCTTCTGAAACAAACTATCCCAGTAAAAGCTGGGTTGACGAGATAGCTGCTATCATACAAAAATTGTCCAAAGTTGCCACCAATTTGAGTTGCCAGGAAACCCTTTGCGTTGGTTCTCTAAGGGAACTTCAGGATAAAGCACGAGAATCGATGCAGCGATGTTAACTATTTAGCAAGATAGTTCATTCTTTTGAGAAGCAAAGCATACTTTTATGGCCGTAGTCTACGTTGATATCATTCCGGACACTATACGCCCCAGTTTTGCCTTGAATGTTGGTTGTCTTAACATTTTTGTTTTGTTGTGCAGCGCTTGTATATAGTTGCACATAAGGTGTCGATACGAGTTCGATTAATTAGGCTCACACATTGTACATATTTAGCTATCTAATTGATATGTTTTTAGCCTTCTATCAAGTAGTTAATACTTTTTTATAGTTTAATTATCATTCCTTTGATTTCCTAGTTGAATAAGTTTTATATTTTAATTTCTACGATTAATAATTACTATAGTTTTAGATTAAATTAAAATACTGTTTAAGTTTTAAATTAGATTGAAATGATACATCTGAAGATTAAAATAAATAATTTTTAAATATAAGAACTGAAAAAATTATATCCGTAAGATACTTGTTAATTTTTTTATGAAATATAACGGGGCACGACGCCCAAAGTACCTACCTAGTACTTTATTAATCTTGAGCGGGGTGGGTGACAAGAGACTGTGTATTACATGCGGTAAGGGAAGGTGCATTCCGATCTGAATTCCATTATCTTAATTTGTGACTCAAAATGCTATTTGACGAGCATCACATAATGCTCTTATACAGTAATCAAATAATCTATGAATGTCTTAAATTTACATTATGCTGTATCTCATCTTCAGACATTGATGTGTCATCGTCATAATCCTGATACTGCTGACTACTTTTCTGAATGGCTCCAATAATCTTAATAACTATGTACATAGGTATAATAATTCCGCTAGCTTTTAATATAATTACCTGCATCAAAATGGTATATTAACCTTCATTAGTTTAGCTGTCCGTAGGCGAAGATTGTAAATGTTTTCCATTTTCATTTAAAACTGGAAAAGTACTTACAGTAAGTGGTGTAAATGGGTAATCTTCCGTTCCATTTGAAAGCACTGCGAAAAAATGTCTTACGAGTAAGACAAGTGTAAACTGCAGAGGAAAGGTATAGGTAGTTATTTTTCAGCACGTCTACGCGCTACACAAGTAAATGAGTCGCATACAATATAAGCACATTAAGAAAAGGTTTGTTTGAAAGAGAAAATGTTGATTTCAACTCTTGGGGCGGCCCTGCGTTGGCAACTCAATTCAACGCTACTGGCAACGCAGTTGGCAATAGCAGAAATGAGTCTGAGTCCACCCTGACTCGTTGCTTTTCACAACTTGACTAATTATTTTTTATTTCACAACATAAGCAACCATGTTGATATTGATTCAGAAGTAGGACGCGTGAAAAGAAAAAAGCTAATAAGATAATGCTTACAGCTATTGCAAGTGATCGACAGCAAGACGCGCTTCTGTCAGCGCCTGAACTGCATTCCGAGTAATCGCTTTCCATTGCAATTCCTTCTACCCTTATCTCTATTCTTCCGTTTGACGCTTCTTCTTCCTCCCTTTAAAACCACATTAAGAAAATTCTTGCTTTGATTGAATTGGACGAGGGAAATAGACATATTGTATTATGAAAAAAGTACCTAATGGACATTGCTTCATCATTTATCTTAGACTTCTTGGGTGGAGCTGAATATCCGGGTTCATATGGCTGCAAAAACAAAAATAATATCAATCAATATGCCCATCACACAATGCCCTTTTGAGTAAATAAGCAATTATGCAATAAATGGGGCTCAGTTCATTGAATGTATGATAAAACAAATTTCCAATCCCATTTTCTTACAATATATCAAATGAAACCGAAGAGTAAAAAAGACAAAAAAGTGAAACTTCGTCTTTTGGAGAAACACAGTCGTTGATATAGAAATAGTATACTAATGGGGAGAGACTTCAATATTGAGCAAAGTTAAGCAAAAGACAAAAACAAAAGCAACTGTAGTTTGAAAATAAACAAAAGGGGAATGGAAGAAAGAAAGGAACTCATTATCGTTTCTGTGTCAAAATCAGATAAGGAAGCGCACCCAATCACCATAACAAGGACACCAAACATTAGGTACACTCCGATAAATCTCTTTCTTCCTTTTTTTGTCTAAACAAAAAATTGATTGCTATCAAGAAATCAAGTTTTATTATAACTTATTAAAACAAGATGAAAATAACGCTATGAACAGAGTGCAAAACCAAAAATAAAAAAAAATAAAAAAAAATTAAGAAATAAAAATTGAATCATCAAATTTCATACCTGGAGACATATTTCACAGGTTGTATTTCCTTTCTCGTTGCACCATCTTTGTATGCAATCTCTATGAGCAAACTGCGCAACATAAACGCAGTTATTGATGAGAATTAAAATAAAAACTCACGCGAAACATAGTAAGTTATTAACCAAAAAAGAAAAAACAAGTGTTTAAGATTAAGAAGTTATGTATTTTTGTATTTACCTTAACGGTTCCAGAACAAGCACAAGGTGCTTCCAAGGTTTCTATGCTTTCAAACTCTTCTTCATGACAAATTCTACAGCGAGGTACCGCAGAAAGCAGTTTCAAATCATCGACTAGAAGAACAACCTCTTCCATATATTTCACACCCAGTGATCTCTGTTTCTTCAAATTTCAGCCTTTGTTTTCAAATTCTGTCGGGTACTCTGTTTTTTGGTTTTCCTTTCTACGCTCTCTTTCTCAGTCTTCTCAGGAATCTCGAGTTTATATACGAAAGAAAGAACAAATACATTTCCAGTTTTACCCCTGGTTTTTATTCTAAAAAAAAAAAAAGAAAAACTAAACTAATGGCCGAATTTTAAAAGAACCAAACCACGAAGGCTAGCTTTGACCTTATAAACCTGGCAAAAGGGACTTGCTTGTAACGTAGGATCAAACAAAAAGATTCTCTAATTTTCTTTATGTTGGTTTCTTTGAAATAGTAAAAATTGTTGTACAAATGGGCATTTAATCAGATTCCTTGCTTACTAAAAATAAATAAAAATGTCTTAATCTGTGGCAAATTGGGAAAGAGGAAAAGAAAGAGGAAAGAAGAAATGTATATTTTTTCTACTCTTTTGTAAGGAAAGCATATCTAGGACTGAAATGTTCACAAGATACCCCCATTTTGTTTTCTCCAATGGAAATTATTTAAATTTAGATTTAAACCTATCTAGTATTACATATACCCACTGACATTTTAGATTTTTAGATCATGTTTCATTTATTAGGTGATCTTCTCAATTTTCCAGTGTTTGGACAGATATGCATGCTTTGACAATAAATCCGAAATCCCAATGTGCACCAACCAAGTGTTTTTTTTTTATCAATTTTTTCTTCCTATTTCGTTGTTCCAATCAACAAAGTAGAGAGTTACCAATGCAAAAATTGTTCTATATTTAACGGTTGTTGATACCAAATTAATAATTCGATGTCAGATGATTGGTAATAAACCAAAGGGTTGAAACATCAAGTAAATCATTCATGATGTTGAGTAATTGTCCAAATTCTTACCCATCAACCGATTCGATTATCCGTTAAAAAGTGGTTGCACGTGTTACATGTAGACATCTTTTAACGTTAGGTTGCACGTCCTATTTCGATAAGGAACTAAATATGCACCAAATATATTCCAAGTAAATGGTTTCAATTTGATGAAGGAAGGGCTAAAAAAAACACAAAAACAAAGAGGATGAAACATCCTGTGTACCTTTCTATTTGTTTTTCTCTGCAAATTATTGCATCTATCAAACCAAAATTTATGACACTAACATACCTTTTCCCTAGTGACCCTCCTTGTACAGTTCGCAAATTACCAAACCAGGTTTTAAATCTGGGACCTATGATCCTTCACCAACGGTAACAAACGTTCGAAACAACTGAAATTTGAAATCATGGGTCCCTCTTTTTAGTTATGCTGCTAATCACAAACAAAAGCCCATAATGCATCATGGTGCTCCTCCTTTACACGCCAAGCTCTTTAATTTCTTAGAATCTTGGATTTTTTTTGGTAATGAATAGTGGTACATGAATAACAAAATTATGAAGTGATTTTTTTTTTTTTTGGGTTTCATAAAAATACGTGGAAAAATATGTACACAAGACCTACATACGTGTGTGACATGACAAATGAAATCCTATTATTTTTCATATGCATGCAATGGCCCTTCAGAAATTGATTTCAAATTTGTCTGCTGTGAGGGAAGAAAAGAAAAAGCCACGCTATTTAATTAGTTTCGTATTGTATGTGAGGAAGCTGACGCACGTGCTTATCCTTTCTCTCGTTCGTTCTTATCGTTTCCTTCGAAAATATTTCTGGATTTATCCAACAATTATGAGCAATCCTTGTCATTTAGAAGATTCACAACACACAAATCACAAGTAATAGGGATTCAGTTTGCACTTTCCCATGAGAGCTTTTCTTCAAGCAAGTGGTCGGCACTAAGTTGCGTCTGTGGGGACAATCACCTTCCATTGAGAAAAGTGGACCTTATCTATTCAACTTAAATTTCTAATTTGGCACCTAACATCTTCTTATTACCTATTTCCCCCTACAAGAAGTAAGACACCCAATAGCACTAATAAAAACAAATGGGGTCTCCAATTAAATTTCCATGCTAATTCTTCACTATAGTTCATAAAAATTGCTTTAATTTATCTTGCCTAACATTACATAGAAGTTGGGAGATATTTGTTGGTGGTTTGAGAAGGAAGTTTGATCAGTACTGTTAGATGAAGCTAATGGTGTCACTGTCGAGTTGGGTTTAAGCTAAGTGTTTTTGTAATATAACTAGAAAAATATGTTCTCTGATTAACAGAATAAAAAGTGGGCCAAGAAATCGGTCACCCCAAGAGTTTGTAAGTTTAACTCTTTTGATAAGGAATGAAAACTAGAAAGGTGTCCTTAGTTGTTGAATGCCGATGTCTTAGCTTCAAAGTTCATGCATTTCTATGGATAATATCATTCATATAATATATAATAAATAAAAAGTAGATAAGATAGAATATTTTTGGATAAATGACCCATAATATACTATAATATAAGATAGAAGCATTTTATCTTGTCACCGATTAACAATAGTGTATTCCCATTTCCATAAGAGAAAGGAGTGTATGGGTTAATGTCGAAGTTCCGTGGGTCCACTTGTCATTGAGCTATTGTTTCGTACTTTCACTTCATATTATTTATTCAGACTCTTTTCACCCATGTTACTAAAAAAAAAATTGATGAGACATCTACGTAGAAAAGTTTTTGAATAAAATTGTTAAGTATAATTTCATCACATCACTCGTAAATAACTCACATTACACTCTGACAAGCAACTCGTGATTTAATCATTTTTAATTAATAATTGACCTTTTACAATTTAAAAAGTAATATAATTATTACTTTTTTTTTTAACTTTTAAGAGTTGGTTATCATTCTATTCAAGAGATGTGAAGGTCTTTTAAGTTAAAGCATAAGTTGTGTCTGTCTGAGTTTTTAGGGTTTATTTATAATTGTTTATCACTGATTTTATCTTATAGTATAGGTTTTTTACTTTTAATTTTATTCTATTAATTATTTTTGTTGATTTTATCAATTATTAACTTAGTTTAATTTTCTCTAGACAAACAGGTTGTTGTTATAATAATATTTTAATAATATATTTGTTTGATTATAAGAAATATTATCAAGGATTATTAAGTTATATGTATAATTTTATATTTTTTTAGTAAAAAAATATAGTGGAGAACGATCAAAATAATTCTCTATTCTTGAGTAATCAAATTATTTGGAGATATCAAAATAAAACCTATCGTTGCAAAATTCCATAATTTTAAGCAATAAAAAAAAATTATAGATATCAGAACAAAACTTAGTACACAATCCTACCTCTTATATGTATCTTCTTCTCATTAATATAAAAATCGGATGTTTTTTCGATGCTTGGTTGTTATCGTGTTTGTATAGATCACACTACTTGATCTAACATTATTTTCCTATCACTTCTCATATTATTGGTTCATTATCGTGTCGATCCAATGTTGATCACGTTTTTACTAACACAGCACAGCTCCTTGAATGGGCTTTATGGTCAATATAATCATTTGGGCTTTATGGTCTGTGATGGGTTCCTCTAGAGTGCTTCTTCCTGCATCTCTAAGTAGTTCTCGGGATACCTCCAAAATTTGCAAAATGGATAAAAATACCTTTAATTTTGTATTGTGCAGACCATTTTGTCCTTGCACTCTAATTTTTAGAAACTTTTCTCCTTCCATCTCTGTTACTCGTCCACTGCGTGCGGCACCTCGCCCTCATTCTGAGCTATGATTTTGGTGCCCATTTTAATTCGAAATCGTCGATTAACATTGTATTTTATAATCATTTGAGGTAGGTATCATCTATTGTAAGTTTTGTAGTGTATTTGGGAAGATATGGTGTTTTGGAACTGTTTTGTTGCAAAACCACTCATCCGCAATGCGTATACGAATTCGTATACAAGTTGCGGAATGGGTGGTTCTGCAACAGGTTCTAACACCTCCCAATGAGTTGCGGAACCACCCATTCCGCAACTTGTATACGGATTCGTATACATGTTGAGGAATTGGTGGTTTCGCAACACATTTGAACATCTCGTAGTGTTACTCCGCTGCTACTCCGCCACGCCGCCGTTGTTCTACTCCTCTGCTGCCGCGGCCGATGCAAACTTCCCACCCATTACTGTTTTATCATTTCTCAAAATCAAGAATAATATAGTAATTTACTGAAGAGCAGACTTGAAAATTTTTTAAATTTTGGAGGTGTCCCAATAAGACTTGGAGGGGGTGGAAGAAGCAGTCGTTCTTCCATATGTTGATGGGCTCTATGGTGGTTGATAAACTCAATGTCCTCAAATAAGCTTTATACGGGTTCCATGTCTTTAAATGAGGTGCATGTTAATGGGTTTAATGTCCTCAAATGGACTCTATGGTCGATGGCAGGCTTTATGACCTCAATTTGAATAGAGCTCCATTTCATTTGAGTTTACTAACTAGAATTTGACCAAGAAGGATGATCTTAAAGTATTGCAATAAAAAAAAAATTAGGAAGACAAAAAAATGTATCCACATAATAGCGTTGTCAACACCCGATTTTGTCCGGGTAATCTTTTAAATTAAAGCATAATGATAAAAATAAAAAGAAATAAAAATCAATAATAACATAAAAATATATTTATTAGTTTAAGTATT
>Ga0099825_1001018_pt1 | contig 34024 bp, 18 predicted proteins | sample SiratroredBW_FD_76838 | JGI IMG/M metagenome (GOLD analysis project Ga0099825, IMG submission 76838) | Root nodule microbial communities of legume samples collected from California, USA - Siratro red BW | ecosystem: Host-associated > Plants > Roots > Nodule | place: USA: California | collected...
ATATATATATATATATATATATATATATATATATATATATAAAATCATACGTGCATATCACTACTTAAAAACAACTTATTAGATGCATATCACATGGGTAAACTCATCTCGCCTTAGAGATTTTGCTCCCTTACACAAAGATAAATTTCATTATTATCGCTTGAGCAACATCTTCTCCAAAGGAAGAGAAGATTTGTTTGACTTCTTTCTAATCTGAATATTCACTAGTCACCTAAGTGACCATCACTCGAACATTAGTTTGATTATATGTCTAACAAGTTTTGGAATTACCAAGTATATTGTCTCCTCGATGCTTGATAGACCATATATTCGATTGAGAATTAAATGTTTTGGAGGAAAGAGATTTATCTTGATCTTTCTGGTATTCAAACCTCAAATCATAATAAGAGTGATGTCTTTATCATTAGTGTTTGACTTAAATAGTAATATAATAGTTTAATAGTAGTATAGTAGTTTACCCCTTGAATGATATATGTCTACAACTATAAACTTTCTTTCTTCTACATTATTACAATACTAATTTTACCTATTGAGGTTTACTTTTAATTAATTATAACACTTATTATCACAACAATTTTAATTATTTTTTAAATTCCAAATAGATACTGCAATTTTCTAATTATTCCAAAATGTTATATATAACCATGTTCTAACACACACAGTATTTCACAATCATATTATTTACAAGTTTATAAAATAATATTTATTAAGTATAACAAATAACCTCTCTTACAAAAAGTAATAAATTTACATCTCCCTAATCTCAAAGAAAAGAATAAAAAAAAGTTGAATCAAAGAAGATATATAATAAAAAAATTATCTTCAACCTATCTTAAATGGTCTGGATACTATCTTGGTGATATATTAAGTCAACGTAATAAAACACCTTTCAAACTCTAATATTAGATAAAGTATAGAGAATATACTTTTAAAAAGATGAAATTTTTAACGAAGCAAAAAAAAGCATTTATAATTTATTTTTAAAATTTTCACTATTGATCTATTTTAAAATTATATATTTAAAGAATATATTAGATCTTAGATGTTACATTTTTTATCAACTTAACTTTTAATAATAATAAATAGACTGATTTGATTTTTATATTTATTTATCTAGATTTAGTGCAATGAAGAAAAGCTTCATATTGGTTAGCCTTTACCTAAGATTATTGAAAGTTTTTTTTAAAAAAATTCACCAGTAAAGACATGCTTGAAAACATTCAATAACTGTTAAACTAAAACTATATGGAGACACAATCTTAAACAAGTTGAAAGTAAGAAATAAGTTAAAAAGTACACGACGAAAGTGTAAAAAATTCAGTTAGATGAGAATCATACCAAACATGTGAGGTGTAATGGCAAAAAGAAATCTACACGGTATTATTGAGAGAGTTAGTTTTGTTACCGAACTAATTTTTAAAAAAATCTTTTGTAATAAATAAATCAAAACAAATAAGCAACTGTAAATATAAATATAATTGTGCAAATTACAATAAATTTGGCCGAGTCAACCAATCCAGAAATTACAATATACACAAAAACATGAGCAATAACTTTTATGATACATAAGTTGCCTCTACACTCTCATGCAACTATGATTTTTTATATTGGATAAATTTAATATTTTACGATAATAATTTTAAATATCATTAATGTTTTTATTAACTTAAAATGTAAAGACTTATAGTAAAAATATTAACAAATATTTGTCAGCATTTATAATAAAAGTTTGTTACGACTCTTCTTCACAAGAAGGATTTGTTACGCTAAAGTACCTCAAAAGTTACGAAGTTACTGGAAGAGCAAGAAAAAAAAAAAAAAAGATAAATAGATATAGTAAAGATTATATTTCTTCTAATGTTATCCAATCACAAATTTTTCTGATTCAAGAAATTTTTCTGATTCAAGGTCTGACTTATTATTTAAGATGTAATTTATTTTAGAAAATACTGTTTTCTTAAAATATTTCTTAACAAGGTTTCTAAAGCTGTTTTAACAAAATTTATTGTAATGAATAATTATTTAATTACTAAGAATACGCATAAAAAATTCTATAAATAGTGATGACTAACTAAATACGTTATAATGGATAATGATTTTAAAAAATCAAAAATTTCTTTTTGTCTTAAAATTATGTTAAAATGGATTGACAACGTTAACATTTTTTCAATTAATAATATATTTCCATTACATTCGAGTAATTACTACACGTATAAAAAAATTATGCAATTATTTATTGATAAATTATACTATACACTAAAATTCATTAATTTTTAGAATAATTATATTAAAAATATACCTATTCTGCTTTTATTTATAAAAAAATTGGGCAACTGATATTTTTGAACTAACCTGCTAAAATTAAGACCTGGGAAGGAAAGAAGGATTCAGAATCAGAATCAAAGGAAAGAGGGAGAGAGATCCAGAACGGTTGTGCCCATTTTTGTTATGGTGGGTCCATGCCATTATTTATATCCGAATCCCTTTTCTCTTCTTCTACCTTCTGCATCTCTTTTTCCCTTATCATCTTTCTTATACCTCTTTCGTTCTTAATTTTTTCAAGATTTTCGTAGAATCGCGTTTCCATTTGCACGACGGTAGAACCCTAAACCCAAAGCTGAGTGAGTCGTCACTTTTTTCTTTTTATTAGCAATATACCTGTTTCTTGCTTTCTCGACTTTTTTTTTTCCGAATTTTGTTTTGTGGTTTTGGTTTTGTTTCAATGCTTGTGATTTGAGGCTGCGTTGCATGGGTGCGTGGTGATTGCTGATTCGGTTTTTCTGGTGGCTCTCACTGCAAATTAGTTCTTAATTCAATTTTGATGTGTTTAGGTGATCCCTCATTGTTGTTATGCTGTTGCAAATTTTTTGTTTGTCACGTGCCTTGGAGATTCTATTGTCTATGTTCATATGACAATTTGAGTTCTTCCATGCAGATTAGTTATACTCAGTTCTTGGCGGCGGAGTTTACTGTTGTTGTGTTCACTAATAAAACTCACCGCTTAATAGTATTGCTCTTTGATGACTTGATTATTTTGAAAAAAAAAAAATTGTGCTTCAAGGATTGTATGGGCAGTCCGGTTTTTTCCCCTCTACTGTATTGATATTCTTTATATTGTGCAATGATGGTGTTGTGCTTTTTGCTCTCCTGTGTTTGGTGTAGGTTTATGTTGCTTGTTAATTTGAATTTTTGGAGTATTTCTGCGATTCATTGACTTTGTTGCCTATTATTACTTGTGGCTACTTAATGAGTGTGCTGCATATTTTTATGAATAATAATTTGAAAAGGAATTGATGATTATGATTGATGCATATGCGTTTTCCTGCACTTGTGAAACTATTTGTTCGATCCCTACTTGGAGTGTGAATGTAAACCTTTTTGGGGCTTGTCATTTAATAAAACATCACTGAATATCTGCCTGCAGTAAAGTTTGTCTCGCTTGAAGTTTCATTCTTTTTGAGTTTGTTTATTTTGGTAATCAATTGTAAAATGTTACCCTTGTAAATTACAAGTTGCTTCCATCTGATGTAATTCTTGAGTCCTGGGTTTTAAATCTGTTTTACTATGTTATGTTAGTTCAGTTAAATTAGTCTGTTGTAGTGAGATTGTCATGTTTCAATCCTGGAATTACAAATAACATTCTGTATATAAAATATATTTAGCTAAATTTATTAGTCAACTGTATCACCTAATTATTATCTGCATCAACTACCCAATGACTAGTTTGCATTAATGCCCTTATATTTGTAATCGTGGATAGTTACGTCATAAAGCTGTTATGTGTAGAAGTATTTGAGCAGGGAATGCAATTGCAATAAGGCTTTCTGATTTGACGGATTCTTAGTCACAGTATGTTCTAACCTATTCCTAATGTATCTTTCTTTAGTGGCAATTTCATTTTGTGCTTTACAGTTTCACAGTCATACTCATTTGCTCACCTCAAGTTAGAAGGATTTCCTTTGTTCTAAAGCATTTTTGCCTGAGAAAATTGGAATTTAACAACCTTCTTCACTGGTCATCTGAATCATGGTTTTGTGTTGTCTCTGTTGTTTGCCTTGAAGCATCCCTTCTTTGCCTACTCTCAAATGGTTTCAGGCAGATTGAGAATCTGACTGTTACAGAGTATACACAGCAACCAAAGTACATCCTCTGTTCCACAATGACTCCAGTTTAGGCTACGTAAAAAAATTCCAAATTGACTCTTTTGTTCTTGCATTTCAATGAAGGATTAATTTCTCCCCCAATTTATACTGAAATTATTTACTCTCTTTCTCATTCAAACCAATGCATTTATTGGAAAAGTGAGGCTATGTCAGTAAAATTGTTTTAAGAAGTGCTATACTTGTTCTTCTTAACCTGTGTGAAAAACTTTTAATCAACAATCATTGTGAAACAAAGGGAGTATTCATGGTGAACATCCTCTGTCCTCCTGACTTGTAGCTCATAGGCATCCCTGTCTTTTGTGCCTCCATTCTCCATTTCTCAAACATCTTCTCCAGAGCTTCTATACGCTATTCCATTCCTGTGTTCACCATCCAAAACCCCCATTTGAAGAGGGGGATTTATTGTGGGGTTTATAAGCTCTTGATTATCTCTCCAACAACAACACCTAACTTTTGTTGTGTACTTTTTTTAATGTTCTTATCGGTTTACATTGACCAAGTGTTTGATGTTTGGCTTCTATTGCCTGTAGTTGAGCATAGAGTCGCAACTATCTTTTGAATGCAAAAAGTATGTATCTTTTTTCTTTCTTTTTCATAGTCCAAAGGGGAGTATTCATATTATAGACTTCAAATTTATCCTTCAGTCTCTTAATGTTGCTTTTCTCTCTTGTCAATAATGTTTTCCCTGCCATATAGTGATTTGAAATATTTATTGTTTTGAAAATTTCTACATCCTTCGTTGTATTCTTTCTTCAAAACAATTCTTCTAATTAAGATGTTAAAAAGTTTGTTTCCAAAATATTGAATATTTATTTTTTTCATCTATATTAGGAGGGTTTGTAGAAGAAGGGGGATATAAGCATTACTCAATTCTTTAAGCACCGTTGCTTGAGGTCTATTTATTTTGCTGTTGTTTTCTATAACATCTATGTTGGTATAGTTTTACCCCAGTTTTACTCAATTGACTCTCCCATACGAGATTGCATCTAACTCTTATAACTGAAAATAATTAGATTTCATTCTGTCATATAAAATGGTTTTATTTTACTTTGATTTTCTAGTCAGACTACTCAATTGTTGCCTATGTATTAAAAACTAAGCACAGACAAAGAGACATATCGATCATGTGGGCTAATGTCAAGTATTAAAGAATGTCATTGTGAACTCTAATTGATTTATAACACCATTACAACTAATATAGGTCGTAGATGTACAATTGGATAATGTTTGATACAGCTGCTCAGCGTGGTATCTATAAAACTTACTTTTTGACCATTTTTTTTAAGTACTTCTACTTTTGGAGTAGTGTCCCGTGGGATCAAATTGTCCCATATGAACTGTAAAAATTTATTGGTATTTGATATGTTTACTTGTTTATGTTTAATGCTTCGAAGCGTTATGTTTTTTCACTAACTCAAGAAATGATTGGTTTTTGTATACATTGCAGATGGAAGCACAAAGCTCTCAGCAAACGCAAGTTATTGAGATCAGTGGAGATTTTCCTGATGGCGGAAGAAAGATTTGTGGGGAAGCACCATGTGGGTTTGCTGATGCCGGATCCATCTCCAAGGATTCTGAAGAAAGATCAACTTCTATGCGAAAGCTCCTTATGGCAGTGATCCTTTGTTTTGTTTTCATGACTGTTGAAGTGATAGGTGGCATCTAAGCTAACAGTCTTGCTATATTGACTGACGCGGCACATTTGCTTTCTGATGTTGCAGCCTTTGCCATCTCCTTATTTTCTTTATGGGCAGCTGGATGGGAAGCTACACCTCGCCAGTCATATGGATTTTTCCGAATAGAGATTCTTGGTGCCTTGGTTTCTATCCAATTAATATGGTTGCTTGCGGGTATTCTGGTATATGAAGCCATTGATAGAATCATTGCTGGTCCTAAAAGCGTGGATGGTTTCTTGATGTTTTTAGTTTCTGCGTTTGGTCTTGTGGTTAATATCATTATGGCTTTGTTATTGGGTCATGATCACGGCCACGGACATGATGGACATGGTCATGGACATGGACATGCACATGGGCATAGTCATGATGGTCATAGCCACAGTCATGGATTTACGGTGTCCACCCATCACGACACAAAACATACAAAAGATGAGCACCATCACTCGCACGATGATCACACTGACCATCATACTCACGAAGATCGCTTGCACCATCATGATCACAAAGAGCTTACTCAACCTCTTCTTGATGAATCAAAGGGTGGAACTAAGAAGAAGAAGCAATGGAACATAAATGTACAGGGGGCTTATCTCCATGTACTCGGAGATTCTATCCAGAGTATTGGAGTAATGATTGGGGGAGCAGTCATATGGTATAAACCTGAGTGGCAAATAGTTGATTTAATTTGCACTCTGATATTTTCAGTAATCGTTTTGGTTACAACCATCAATATGCTGCGAAATATTTTGGAAGTCTTGATGGAGAGCACACCTCGTGAGATAGATGCTACTAAGCTTGAAAGGGGGCTGTTGGATATGGAAGATGTGGTGGCTGTTCATGAGCTGCACATATGGGCCATCACAGTGGGAAAGGTTTTACTAGCTTGTCATGTTAAAATTAGACGAGAAGCAGATGCAGACATAGTGCTGGATAAGGTTATAGACTATATCCAAAGGGTCTATAACATCAGTCATGTAACCATTCAGATAGAGCGTTAGATTTCATCTTCTATTGAATATTTCGTGACAGTGAAAGATTAGAGGGGAAGGATTTAGTAGAACTTGAGGAATTAAGCTTCTGAAACTCAAATTTCTCTATGGCAATAATACTTTCTTGTATTCTTCTTTCTAGCTCTTCTAAGAGGGCAGATCTAAGCATTAAATGTTTTCATCTCAAGCTTTTATATCTTTGGTATATTATTGCCAAATGCTTTATTGTTAGTTGTTTTCCTACATAAATTATGTGAATCTTATTTGAAACTTTATCTGCTACTATCTAATACAAGTTTACCTCATTGACGTAAATGCATTGTGGGTGCAAACCAGATGAGCAACTATTATTGTGTTTTGGAGTGCATTACCGACAATTATTGTGATGCTTCACAGACATGACACTGTAAAGCTTCTAATCTGTCTGTTTAACTGGGTAGTGTCATTTGAATTTGTTGGTTGGTTAAAATTACTGCCGACCGAAACTCCTTTCACACGACTCTGCTGGTACACGTTACCAAACACAAAATGCAGAGGAAGCATATGTGTGGAATTATAGGTTCAATTTCCTCAAAACACGCACACAGTATTTTGATGAATCACCCTGTTTGATAGGGTGTTCTTGGTGAACCACGACAAGATTCTGCAGTCAACGTCTCTCTAGTTAGAGTTAAAATAAATTAAATGTTGCAAATGCTTGTGCTCTTGCTCTTAGTTTTGCACGTTATAGAGTGGGGGAATACGTATGATTGTTGCTGAAAGGGTGTAAAATTACTATACTAGGTACTGTACCCTCAATAAGATGCTATGAGCAAGAAACAAATCGAAGTGATTTTTTCTTGGCCAAAAGTACGATTTATTGGAAGGGTAGTCACATGTAGTGTGGACATTGAGCCCTTAACTAGCAGTACAGACAAAGGAAAACATCCCAAACTGTTCCTGCCCTCAGAGCCAAGGCATCTACAGTAAACCTTAAATAATTTTGTGTGTATTTGTAAAATTAATTTTGAACGAAATTAATTTTATAAAGATATTTTTTTTGTAAGTGAAGTGATCTATATTTTCATGCTTTTCTTTTAAGCAAGTTGTTAGTACAACTCAGTATACTATTTTATAAGTTAAATTTATTTTTTTTCAAAAACAAATCTATGATTTTGGCCTTTCTACTTTTTTCTTCTCAAATTTTAGTTTTTATATTTGGAAAGTTCACAATTTTGAGTTAATTCTCAATTCTTTTACATTTTAATTAATTAAATTATTCTTGATGATATTTAAATGAGTATACCAATCTGAATTCTTATATTCCTTATTATATATTCTTTTTCCTTGTGACATTGACATCATTGTTATCTATAACTTATTAGTATTACTTTCAATCATCAAATCTACTTACTCTTTTATATTATAAATAAGAATATATAATTTTGAGAATGAAACTTCCTTTTTTCAATATTTTATCTCTTCTCTTTTTTGAATGTGTCACAATACTCCCACAACCGACAAAAAAAAAGAAAACCTTCTCTTTCAATTATTTCAAAGCACTCTCATTTGTGCTTATCCATATCTTTTAATTTTCTTTGTAAATCGCCTATTTCAATCATTCATTTTCTATCTTTATTTTTAAATTATTTTTTTAGAAATTTTTTGAAAGAAGTTGTTAGTTATTAATTTTTTTTCAGAATTTATAATTACCCATTGTAAATAAAAAAATATAATGCATATATTTCAAAAATAATATTTATTTCTAAAATTTAATTATAATATAATTTATATATTTAAAATATTTATTAATTAATAAACACATTTGTTCTTTGAAATGCATATTTAAACACTAGGTATCTCAATCTTATAGAGACACTTAAATGTTACTATTTCTAGTGTTTGTTAGAATACTTTTTAATTTTTTATGTAGTTCAAGTTAAAAAAAATAGCATTTATAAATTGAAATAACTAATATATCATTATATGATACTTTGCGAAGATTGTATAAAATCAAAATTGTAAAAAAAAATTCAACAGTAGTTTAATTTGAGAAATAAAAAGTAAAAAAATTAATTTAATTAATACTCGTTAGATTAACTCATGTACATAAAATGACTTGTCCAAATAAATAAAACTTATATAACTCTTAAAAAATAAATAAAATTATTAAAAATTTAATAAGAATTTAATTATTTCAAAAAAAGTCTAAACTTATAATTATATAATAATATATTTTGTCTAAAACACAAATTTCATTTATTAGTTATACCATTTTATGTTATTTTATATTTACACCTAGTTTATTAATTAGTTTTACTGAAAACTTCTGATCCAATCAATTAGTTTATCAACTCAAAATTTGAAGTTATGAGCTTACTAATTAGCATTTAACTGATAAGCCAAGAGCTTATATACATTGTCAGAGTCTTAATTTCATTTTATGCATGTTTTAATGTATCATATTCTAAATTTTTTACAACTTTTAAGAGTTTCATAAGATTCAGACAATCATTATTTTATTCTTAGGACTCATGATCTTATTTAAGACTCATAATTTTATCTTTTATATCATATCAACATATTTCAATGAAAAAATATTATAAAATTAATATCTTATTCTTATAACTATTATATCATCCAAAATTTGTTCATGTTTACTTTTTCCCTTTAAGCTACTAATATTTTCTACTTAAAAATATCCACATAATGCATGAGATATTCATAAAAATGGCAGATATGATGACATTTTTATTTAAAAATAATTTTTTGTTTATAACAAATATTTTATGCCTTCAAGAAATAGGACAATGTTTAACTACATTTATCTATCTCCATTAGTTATATCTCCAATTTCTCATTTAACAAATGAGAAAATACGATTTGTATCAATATAATAATAATAACAACTATTATTTATAATAATAAACACTGTTATATTCTCATTCAATAACAAACTATTATGTTTAAATTTGTTAATTTTTTAATAATCAATTTAAAATTGTATTAAAGGTGACTTTTTTTTATAGATTGATAGTGTAACTAGCAGTATCATCATTATTTCTTTTAAATTCTAATATTTGTAATTTTTTTTTCTGAAAAGAAAATATAAATTTTAAAAATTGAAATTTTAAACCATCTTAAATATAGTTTAATTAATGAAAAACTTGTTTAATGGTGATTCGTAAATATTGTATAGAAAAAGTTGAACAATGATTAAAACAACAAAAGGAAATTACAACAAAAATACTCTTCTATTGGATTGTTACTTAAAGAGGGTGTAAAAAAGGAAAGAAGATGATTTGATATAAAATCTCAAAATATACATATCGCAAAAGAATACACATGAATATTCCTCAGAGGTATATACATTTAGAGATTAACTTATAACTTATTTTTAAGAGTGAGATTCAAATTTGTGTTGTAAAAAGGATAGACATGAAACCACTATTTGAAGTTAATAATTTAGAATCTTTGGTGTTTGCAATATTGAGCAGGAACACATGGAGTACATCTAAAACTTCACCTTCTCCAAGAGGGAAGGCATCTGGATACAGTAAACCACTCTGAAGCAATTAGAAACTTTCCTAGTAATTGACCAAGTCATTTTCAACCCTACTAATGTTTCAGTACAAATTGGAAAATATTTTGTCTTCATTTAAAGATGTTTCTAATATATATTTCACTTCTGATTTTTTTTTTCTTTCAAAATCTACAAACTTTTTGCATTAGATTGTATTAACTTCTTTATTGATCTTAGAGAGACACTCAAGAAGAGGTAGATAAGATAAATTAAATTTTCATCCGTAAAAAACTTTACTCCCATATTAATGGTGAATTATCTATGTATATACTTTTAATATATAATTTTATATGTTAACATACTTTTAATATATAATTTTATATGTTGCTTGAGAAAAAGATGTATTTTTTTTTTCTATTTTTAATGGAACTTTAGATGGGTTGTTCATTGCATCTCAGTTTAGTTTTGTACATGTATGTGATATTACACTTTTTTTTTCTTTCATAAATAATTTTATTTTTTTCATATTAATTAAATTAAGAGTATAATTAAAAAAAAGTAATTTATCTTAAAATTTTTAAAAAAATATAGATAAAAAGAGAAAAATATACATTTGTTTATCCTTACTTTAATTTGTTTAATAGAAAAATTCTTCCTAAAAAATGGATGTTGTTCCCATAAAGAGTTTTTTTCAGTGAGTGTAAAAGGTTGTAAATGAGTAAAAAATGATACCAGTTTTATGATTATATCCTTCGATTTTTTTCATCCTTTTTTTTTCCTCTCTAGCACTAAACACAATAAATCAATAACACAACCACACTTAAGTTTTATCCACGAAAATATTGTCGTAAAGTTGATAGTTAATATGGATTTTTTATCATATGTTTGGTCTCATCAATAATTTCCAGAAGTTAAATGTTGGTAATTTTAAATTGTTCATGAAAACTAGAAATTTATATATTTACTTGTAAGTTTTTCTTCATTAAAAATGTTAGTAATTTTTTTTGCCCCACTAATATCATTATTTAGAAAAAAAATGTATCAATTTTGTTGAAAAAATTCGGTTTTTCTAAAAAAGTAATTATAATAGATAAATTGTAAAAAGATTATAAAATTAGATAAGTTGTACTTGAAAAATATGATATCATCTTGAAAAGGTCGCGCTTTATTAATACAATTTTAATTTTTTATTTTTATAATAATGAAATTATCTTTAACATTAACAATTTTATTTTATATAATTTTTATTGAAGTTGTGTTTGATAAATATACTTTTATTATTTTTACTGAATTTGTGTTTGGTAAGTAATTTTTTTTACAATCAAGTCGTGTTTAATTTCATACAAGTTTATTTAAAAAATAAATTCAGAAGTAAAGATGAAGATTACAATTGGAAAGATATAAAACCTCAAGAAAATCTTCAAAGTATTGTCATTGAAAATATATAATTTATGGAAATGCTAGAAACACATTTTTAATATCCTCTGTATCATCATCTATTTTTTTTAAAAAAATTTTAAACTTCTATTTTTAATCAATTTTAACCAATAACTAAAATTATGTTTCAAAGAATATATTTAGAATAGGCCAATAATGAATATCTTTAAAAGTACGTTACAAAGAATATATTTATAGTATCTAGTATCTAATCCAAAAGGCCAAACATATTTAACACTTATCCATAAATATGTTATCATAATTCACTGCATATGTTTTAAAATAATTATAAATACACAAACACTCAGATTAGGATAGTGATAATCCAAAATAAGATAGATAATAGGTACAACTAGTATAGAAGCTATTACTGATAGAGAAGGAAATACAGAAAACAAGTGAAAATCGCCTTATACGACACACAATAAATCATTGTAGAACAGTATCTGCATGAGTGGCTAAGGAAGAACCATGCATCTATGACAGACATTGGATTTCCATGCACATGCTTTGTCTTTATTTGGCCCTTATATGCAAATTGAAACTCTATAACTGAGTTGGAGATTTTGTGCAAGATCTTCATATATCACAATACCAGATAACGTATGTAGAATTTGAGGCCAACTATTAGTGTGCCATGTTCCACACTTCAAACATATTCATACGTGGTTAATACCAGGTTATCCATTTCTACCATCCACACTTTTTCTATCTTATCTGTAACATCTTCAACTTCAACAATCTTAACCATGTTCTGATTATAAGTTCAGGATTTGCATCATCGTATATAAATGATAAGGTAGTCCTACATGTCTCCCTAAACCAATTATTATTCACTAATTTCTTTATGCAGATAAAAACAAAATCAAGCATTCCATTATTTTGTTCTATTATCTTTGATTGTTTTCAAACTTTATTTCATGTATTCTTTATTTCATGTACTCTTAAGACTAATATTTTTTTAACACTGACAACTCTGCAATCTCATGAAGATTATCTAAACTCTGTTGAATATCAGATAAAGCACAAGAGTTGAAAGTTTAAACTGTAAATTACTGACTGGTTGATGTTCATTTGTTTGGACATAAATAACTATTGTTTTCCTATCTTGATGTTTGAAATTTTATGAAGGAAAAATCAAACAAGGATTATATTAAAATAAAACCATGTTCAGACATAATGAATACTAATCTAACAGCTGCTGCATGGACCCCAGACCAAAATTCCAAATTTATTTGGACCAAAATACACAGATGTGGGCCCTTATTAAATGTAAATGAAAGTCAACTTCGCCTTCTTGTGATATCATGATTTTTTTTTGGATCAATCATAATTTAGATATCTTTGTAAACCAGACGATTTCCTAAATCTAAAATTTTGATTTTTGATTGGCTTGACTAATTTTTTTTTTAAAATTAAGCTATTTTTTTAGATTACTTAATTAAGTTGCTGTTTTGTCAGCTTTAATGTATATATGAATACATTTCTTATTTTATAAATATATATTGTGAGTATAAATTAAACTTAAAATTATTTATTAATATATCCTAATGTTTGTTGGATTTATTTTATCATCCTTTATGGACCACTACACTGTCAGGAAAATTTATTGGAGTTAAAGATTCTACATTAACTAAAAGTATTAATTTACCGAAAGAAATTTTCCTCGAAAGCACATTTATAAAATGAGTTAGAATAACACTCACTTCAAGAATAGAGTTACTCTTAAGTAACTATGATCATTAGCATAGTTTTAATTTAACCAGAAGGTTATAATTCGTTTGAGTACTGCAATTTAATGTGCCCGAAGAATGAATACAGAATATTTAGACAGCGTTCCGTAGAAAATAATGAACAAGAAAGAGACTTTACCTTGTACTTTCCGTTTGCTATCCATGTCCACGATAAATTCACATCAACAACTTCAACACTGTCTTCTGGTTTCTGAGCCTCTGTTTAGATTAAAAAGTGAAAAGAGAGATAGTAAAAAAAGAAAGGAAAAGAAAAGAAAGAAACTGAAACAAAATCAGCGGTAAAATTATTCAGATTAGGAGAAAAAGAATAAAAGTAAGAAAAAAAGTAAAAAAAATTATGAATGATTTGATGTATAAAATAGAATAAAAATATGTATTAACGGTAAGATATATAAAATGGTGAAAGTACATTTATATCAATATTTAGTTAACTTTAAAAAATGTTTAATAACTTATAACTTGTTTTGAGTTAAAAATTTTGTTCCAGGATAGGTTTTTACAAAATAATCATTGGTTATTTCATATTTGTGAGCATTTTTAATTTTTTAAATAACATTATATAAAAAATAATTTTTTAAATATAAATTTAAGTTGAAATAAATTTTAAATTAAAGTAAAAATAAAAAATTCTTATAAAATTGAGTAGATGTAAAATTAATATTTTAGAACAACAAATTAAAATGACGTGTTACACAAAGTGTACAAAAATTAAAATTAGTTAATTATGTTGATATAATGATATTGCTTTAAATAATTAACTTATATTCATATAATAATAGTGAGTATTATAGAAGTAAATTTGTGTAAATAGAAAATAACAAATGCAAATAATAAATGATAAATAAAACATATATACAAGAATAAGGAGTATATTACAATTATTCAAGAGAATGAAGGAAGAAAACATGCAAATATAAGTTAAATTGATAATTCAAATAAAAACAATCATATGAGAAAAAAAAGACATATTTATTCAAAAATAAACTTTTCAAGATTCATTAAATTTTTATTCAATCTCATCAATGTTTTGATAAATTCTGATAAATCTTTGGTATACATTTAAGTTTAAAATATTTAAACTTATGTAGTTTTTAAGTATTATTTTAAATTTTATCAGGCACATCAACATTAGTCGGAGTTGAGTTTGTGATCCTGTAATCTGAATTTTAAATCTTAATATTGGTTGTTTCACCAAATTTTACCACGAAATTTAGATATATTCTCACAAATAAAATTTGAGTTAAAATCGATTTTGTAAATAACTGAATTATTTACATAATTAAACTTGTTAGACCAGGAAAAAGTAATTACATGAGAAAAGTTGATGAAATTAATGTTCAACACTTTTATAATATACACAAACACACACACACATATATATATATATATATATATATATACATATATATATATATATATATATATATATATATCATTATTTTTATATTTTTAATACAAGTTCTTAGATTATTTGTTATTCACTTATTAAAAGAATCTTAAATCTGTATTTTCTCTTTAATATTATTTATTATATAAAATGTCTTCAAATTCGAAATCCTTAGTATTAAAATTTTTGTTACTAAATAATTATATAATAAGTCTATGTAAACAATAATTTGCAAGTCGTCACTTTTTTAAATAACAATAAATAAAATGTATAAATTCATGAAAAGATAATACACATCAATTTTGAAAAAAGTCACATGAATAAAATGAGGTTCTTATTTAATAAACACAAACCTTGATAAAAATAAGCAAATTAATTCGTCATACAACACTTAAATCACTAAACAAAATCATCTTTTACTCCTCATTTACCTCTTTAAGACCCTTTTTCTTATTCTTTACATTATTATTTTTTATCATGTGCTTGTTAGTCAACATATATAAATCCATATCATTATCTTTGGTCCATTTCATGAACTCTGGGAATGCTCCCACTAGGACATGGTAACAAGCCCTTTCCCATGTTCACTGTCAATCTATTATAACAAAATGTCATATAATAAAAGTAGTAAAAGTTTCACAACATGATATAACTAATAAAATACAAAAGGAAACACAAATAAGAAATAAAAGTTTACTAGTACAAATAAAACATTCAAAATGTATATTCCTCTTTACGGTAAAATCACACAGATAATTACAATTTTTATGTATAATTTAGTGATAAAAAAGTAAAGTAATAATGTCATATTAACAATTTTGACCTTCTGGTTATTTTTATACTCAATTCACTTAAACTTCAACAAAATAATAAGCTGGGTTAATTTTTACATATTTTGATGACTGTGTAATATTGTTCTTAAAATCCTTCTCCATTAGAAAGGATTCAGGTTATATTGGAACTAATTGAGTTGTTATGATGATTAAGTGAAACTTTTCCAAGTATCTGTTTATAGTTCCACTATATTACCAGTGTCATAGTCTCACTTCTTTAGTTATTAGGAGTATGTTTGAATGGTTAAATATAGATTTCTATGAGAAAATAATAAAAATATGATGTATGATGCTATGTGATTTTGTTCTCATGTGTAACAAATAATAGCCTGAATAGGAAATTGGACATGATCCATCATCATCATCATCATCATCATCATCATGCAGACCACACGATCCATAGAAGGCCTTTCCAGAGCTGTTTCTGTTTTCATTTTTTTAATATTAAAAGTCCTTTCTGGCCTTGCAGTACTTGCTCTCTCTCATGTCATGAGAGAGAAAGAGATAGAAAGAGATAGAAAGATGGAAGAGAGACCCACAACTGTCTGTCCTCGCTGTTGGACAAAACTGCCACCGCCAATAATGCTTGGGACCTTTAAACCAGACAAGTAACTCCCTCGCACACACACAACGCTCTCTCTTACCAACTCTTCACAACACTCTTTCTTTCAAATGCATCTCTTTCTCTTTAAGCATATCTCTTCTAACCCCAGTTGACAAGTTTCCACCTTTCGTTTCTTACCACTTCCCTCTCTTCACTCTCTTCCCATATCATCCCCTACTTTCTACTGCTACTACTACTGTTCTGTGACCTCAAACTTGTTCCAAGCACACCATTTATTATTGTTTTATTTATTATTATTATTATTATTCTCTCTCTGTATATATAAGAGGCTACCAAAGCTATCAGAAACACAAAGGAATATATTGCGGGGGTGTTAGTTACTTGTATGGGGTCTCGCTCTGCTTCTCCTTAGGGATTACATTTATTACCATTCTTTTGTTAGTATCACTACCATACGGAATGTTGGTCACCCTCATAGAAGCCTAAGGTAGCAGCATTTAAGGCCATATACTTTCATCACTGCTCAGCTTTGATGGAGAGGCTCCAAGGACCCCTCAATTCCTGTGTATGGATTACTTCTTCCTCTACTATTATACTACTAATTAATACTACTACTTTCTACTTTCCACTTTCTTTCCTTACTCTACCATCCACCTCTTTCCTTCTTCCTTTTCCTTTTCCTCCAACCCCATTTCTGGATACAAGAAAAGTACTGCATTTACTCCTCAAAACGCATGCATTTAATGCACCATTGTGTTACTATTTTTCTGAAAATACATGTATCTGCTCCCTTCTTTGACATTCCTCTTTAGTTCCTCTTTTATTGCTCACTTTCCTGTATGGAGTTACCCTCTTCTCCATTCTGACCAACCCCCAACACCATTAATGGAACCGTATATTCCTTCATTCTTTTGAATAATTCAGTTGGGGGTTGAGAGTGAAATAAAACCAAAACCAATACCTCATTCTCTTGCCATTATTTCTCACTCCATGTGCTAAATTCTTTCTCTTGCAGTTCTTTGGAGACCCCTTGGGAGTGAATTGTTTTGACCAAGTTCTGGTTGATGAAGAAAGCCTGAGACTAGAGGAGGAAGAGCAGCTTCTGATATCAAGTTTGGAGGACAATATGCCTTTTCTTCAAATGCTTCAGAGTGTGGAATCCCCACAATTTTTCCCTTTGAAAGAACCAAGCTTTCAGACACTTCTGAGGCTGCAGCACATTAAGAAACCATGGGAGGGAATGGCCTATATTCCAAGAATGGAAGCGCAAGTTCAAGCGGCATTGGAACTAGAGAGTTGTGTGACACAGGACATGTTGGAGATGCAGTCGCCAGTGAAGTCAGAAAGCAATGAGCTCCAACACCCACTTTCAATTTCTTGTGTTGAGAAAGTGAGCTATGAGTGCAACCAGGAACCACACAAAGTATCACAATCATGTCCCAAATCTCAGCCAGCAGCCACAAGGGAGAGGAGAAAGAGAAAGAGAACAAAGCCAAGCAAGAACAAGGAAGATGTGGAGAACCAACGCATGACCCACATTGCTGTTGAACGCAACCGGCGACGCCAGATGAATGACCATCTCAGTGTTCTAAGGTCCCTCATGCCTCCTTCCTATATTCAAAGGGTATGCATTATATCACAGAAGGAGAATTGGAGTTTTATTTTGATAATTTAGATAATAAAAATTTATATTTAAGATTTATAACATAAATCCCTGATGTGAATTTAAATTCCAACTGGGAAACAATATCCATACTGACTAAAGTGTTTTCTCTTTAGAAGTCCCTTTTCTTGCTTTATCCGTGCTAAAAATCCAACCTTTTTCTGTGTGGGATGCTGAAAAATTATATTTTTGTTTTTTATCCTTTTTATTGACACTGATATATTTGATCATTATTCACGGGGTAGGGTGACCAAGCCTCAATAATTGGGGGTGCAATAGATTTTGTGAAGGAGTTGGAGCAGTTGCTTCAGTCCCTTGAGGCACAAAAAAGGATGAGAAAGAATGAGGAGGGAGGTGGTTCTTCTTCCACTATGTTGTGTAAGACCCCTCCACCATCATCATCATCTTCACCACATGGCTATGGAATGAGGTCATCAGCTAGTGAGGAAGTGAAGTGTGGGGATGAGATGAAGGCAGAAAACAAGTCAGAGACAGCAGACATAAAAGTGACTTTGATTCAAACCCATGTGAACTTGAAAATTGAGTGCCAAAGGAGGCCAGGGCAATTGATAAAGGTCATTGTTGCTTTGGAGGACCTTAGGCTAACCATTCTGCACCTCAACATCACCTCCTCAGAGACTTCTGTCCTTTACTCCCTCAATCTCAAGGTATTACTATGTCTTTTCACCTCAATTGTTTTATTTTATTTTTAAATATGGTCAACTCTACAAAGTGGAATCAAGTCAGTGTACTATTATTTTCTGACTTGCAATCTAAGCAAGACCTGCCTTCCCTATTTCCAACATTGTCTACAATTATAATTAAGGAGAATTTCTTTTCGGACCTTTGGTAAATCACTATTCATTTAACATTAGTATATTCTTTGGCTGTACTACACTTGAACTTTTTTTCATTTATTTTATTTGGGGTGATAAATAATGGACTTTGGCGTGGTGTGGTAATAATGCAGATTGAAGAAGGCTGTAACCTACGTTCAGCAAGTGACATTGCAGAAGCAGTTCATCACATATTCAACTTCATTAATGGTAGCTAGAGACCCCTATAGCTCTCCAGCCTTAGGGAGTGGTAGCAGAGGAATAAAGGACGAATCATTGCAAGGAAGATGGGGAAACGGGGAACACAGGGCATCCATTTCTTGTCTACATATCAATATGAGGTGTATAACATTGTTAGGTGGTAGCTGAGAGATAATAGATGATGATGGTACTGAAGGGAGGCTAAGGCATGTGATATTATTTTATTGTTTGTGCTCAAATGGTTTCTCTTGTGTTGATTTAATTAAAAATGTTAGCTTTGTTGTATAATGTTGTGGTGAATTGCATGTTTCTTTGGTGCATTGTGGTGGTGGTGGATAGAGGGTAGGGTCCCTGAGAAGGAAGGACCCACTTTTGAAAATTTTGGAGTTCTCATCATTACGAATTACTAGGAGGGGAATGATGCATCTCTTTTTATATTGACTTTGCGTGATAGCCGTATACTATAAAAGATGTTTCATAATATATATGCTCACTTTCTGATGGCTTCTTTTCGGCCTCCTCCAGTTCATGCCAGCATCATCCATTTTCCCATTATCTAACCAAATTAAAATAAATAAATAACCACCAGACTGCAACCAAAGAGAGATAAAAAAAAGGGTGCTGTACAAGTTTGTTCAGTTTCATCATGTAAATAAATAATAGGATATAAAAGAGTAAACTTTGTATATTGTATGTTTACATATAGAAATAACAGACAAAAGTAAAAGAAAAATCAAGTTTGTTTCTGATAGGAGTTGGAGAAGTTATAATGTGAAGACCATCACCATATTCTCCTTGAAAAGACAGAATGTAAACTTGGGAGTTATATTGAAATAATATGGTATTTATGCTACCTATGATTAAGACAGAGATGATAAGGACATGTCCATAATCTGTAAATAAAGGTTATATATATACAATGGTATTGTCAAAATTCATAATTTCCTAAATTCAAACTTATTGTCGTATTTGTGAACACCCCCTCCATCCACTTCACAATGTTCTAATTAATGATGGTTAACATAATAACAAAGTAGCACAATCCATTTAACAGAATCTCAGCAATGCCATGGTTTGAGACAAGAAAAGAACCATATGTCAATCATCCTACTGCCAATATATATGGATAGAAAAACATAGTAGTTATTTATATATATATATTTTTGCTGTGATGCAAACAGAGAAAGCATTACTATTTTGCATTATGTTGTGGTGTTGGAAGTGAGAATAGTGAGGTTGAGAATGAAGTAACGGTAGGGAGCCATATCGGGTGAGACAGAGGATGGAACCAAGCCTTGCTGAGAGGAGTTTCAGGTTAGAAAATGGAGCATTTTGCTGCAAAATGGTTCGTGCATTTTTGGTGATTAGCATCATTGGAGGCAAGGAGAAGGAGAAAAAAAGGAAAAAGAGGAGAGTGACGTGGTGGAAAATTCGCAATGGTGAAAGGTGTTTGACGAGAAGGTGTGTGAAGGGTAGGGGTGAAGTCAACATAATGATGAAGGGGCAGTCCCTATCCCACAGCCCCACACCACAGACCCTGTCCTCCCTCTCTCTCTCTCACACACTCATCAAATTATCATTATAAATATAATATTTTTGTCTCTCCCAAAAAGCAAGTTTCATTTCTTCTTTAAATTTAGATAAGATAAATCCTGAAAGTGTCCATCCAAACTCAAATACTTGTAATGAACTAAAGGGTGTTGTTGTATTCTTTAAACTAATGAACTTTTTGTTATTTCTATGAACTAAATCCACGTTGGTTTGTCTAAAACATAAGATTATAGAATAATATATTTGTCTCTCCCAAAAGTACAATTGAATAATACATTTGTCTTTCTCATTCACAATGAGAGTGAGAGGGGCATAGAATGGCTTAGAGAGGAACAAAAGTAGCAGCCATCCCCATGTGCGAGTGTGTCAGAAGGACAAAACCACCCTCTCCTTTTCAGGCCCAACCCCAGCCTCAGTCCTATTCATTTTTGGTCCTCGAGTTTCTGGTGCCTAGTGGTGTACCTCTTTTTCCATTGTTCATGCCTTTATCCTTACCTTTTCTCTTCTTTTCTTTTCCTTTGTGTCTCCAAGGACTATAACTTACTTCTCTCCCAATTAATTTACCACCCCATCATCCCTTCCCAGGCCACTAACTTTTTCTTACTCTCCTCTCCTCATTCATCACTCATCATTACCACCTTTGCTTCTTCTACCACACTACTATTTCTCAAATCCACTACCTCATTTTAGATATTAGAGTTCACCAAGTCAAGCCACGCGCATACAAAGCCAAACTTCTTGGCTGGTCCACTTTCAGAATGCCAACACAGATCCTTTGTTACAGTTAATTGTCATTTCATTATGGATGAGAACTCCCCAAACGTTAAGCAAACATGGCAATGATCACGGGTTTCATGTACAAAATTTCACTACTTTCCAATCATTTTTCGACATGGAGGAGGAAGTTTTTAAATCTTCTTATGACATTTTTCTATTAATCATCTTACTTACCTTAAATGTTATTTCTTTTCATGTTTGTAACATTGCATATGTTTTACCTTTTTGTGAACCATAGGAATAGGAATGTAGAATGTGATCTTTGAGATAGATTGTAAATGATAGTAGATAGAATTCTTTAACTAAAGGATGATGTACCTAAATTTGGTGCCATCCTTCAAGATCATAGCCATATGTTCACTTTAAATCTAAACATTAGAATTGCTTTTATTAAAAGACAATCCCTAATAAGGGTGACTACTTCTGATCCTACTTCCCTATTACATTCTAACTTGCATTGACACTTCCTAATAATACTATGGAAATTATACAATTCTTTCTGTAAAAAATGTATTTATTTTTATTTAATGTTTTAATCTAAAGTAGCAAAAAGAAATGTGATGAGATTTGTAAAAAAGACACGATATCGTTATTTTCTTTTTGTTAGCTTCCCTAATCACTGAGTAAGATGATGAATGATCAATAGTCATTACTCATGTTTTCAAAAGCATGAATTACATATAAAAGATGTCAAATTTTCTGGAAAACTGGTTCAAACAAAGTTTTATTGAAAAAAAATAATTTATCAATTATAGTAACATCTTGCTTTTGCATGGCGCCACAATGTCCTCGGGCAACACTAACCTTGAGATTAATGAACCCAGAAGAAGAAAAAACTGGTCAGAAGTTCTTGGACTAAGCAACTTTCTTTTATATTGGAAAAGAAGAGACATCCTTCGAACATCACGCTAATTAGTCTCGTATTTTCATTCTATCATTAGTATGATTAATGTATAGGATATCCAAGAAGTAGAGCACATTTTTTCATAAAGTATTTTTTATTAAATAACTTAATCAAGAAGAAAGTGAAAGTATATATATTCAACTTATAGATGAAAGATATTATTTCCACAACTTTGACTAAAATATGTTATTAAAAAGAGAAATGCATTTTTTTAATATAAGAGTAGCATTATCATTTAGATGAATTTGGATTTTACTTAATTATGTGGCTTACATAACCTGACTCAAACCATGGTAGGTCTTGGTTTAGTTACGATAACTCCAACACCTATTACTATGGCTAATGCTTTGGACCAAAATCAGAAGGCATGGCAATCAGTTATCGTCTCGGGGGACCGCGCTACCACCATTATATGAGAACCAGAATCTGCACATTATTGACCTTCGTACACACCACTGTTCTTCTTTGCTAATAATAATATAATAATAATAATAATAATAATAATTATTATTATTATTATTATTATCACTTAGCTTCTCACTGGTTACGTGACTATATATGCATAATGCATGTGTATAAGACTACGTTTCTCCAAGGTTGGTGATGGGGATGGGACAATGCATAAAATCCAATTCCATTTTTCTTCTAGACAAACAAATAATGATGATGTTAACGTTGCTTCTTATCATTATTTTACAAAAACTACACTAGACCATTTCTATTCCCATCCTTTAAGCACCAAATTCAAACTAAGTTTGACCCACTGACAATTCTACATAAAAACCACAGTACAAGTGGAAGTTTGGCTTCATCTTGTTTCACCATGAATCACTTCTACTGTAGCTAAGCTTGACCTAAGTTTAAGTTGAGAAAAACAAGTTAAATTTGAACTTTGGTCTTAGAAATAATCTTATTTGCAATGCTATTAATGTTATTAATGGAAATGATCAGTTTTGTGGAGCATTCACATCTTGTGTAAGTGCTAAAGTCAATTGAAAGTAAGTTTTGATCATAATTATTTCTATAAAACAGCATTTATTGAAAATCAATTCCATAAACTCAGATTAGCACAAAGTAACACATAGAAAATTTATAAAGTTTGTCTATAACTTGTCTCTGAAATGTTGACTTGTATCATGTTTTTAGTGGGTTTGGTAGTGCGTGCCATTGTTTTTGGTAGCAAGGAGGATATTTCATTCATACATAGTGATGAGAGAGAGAGAAGGCTGACAAAACAAACACAAAGGCATCTGCAGCAGCTCTTAGTGTTGTTGATGTGTGTTTTGACAGAGTCACCAAAATCTTAATAATTTCCAAAGCTAAGATTGATATGCAAAATTGGTAATTCAGGTAAACAGTGTTCGTACCATATAGCACGAGCAACAACAACAACAGCCAGATCTAGCTACTTGTCTTAGGCGCTTCAAATTCCAAAGAGAACCTTTCTGACCTTGCCCTCTTCCATCAACTTTACAGCATCACCGTGAAAAGTTAAAAATGTCAAGACTTTCTTTCTTTCTTTCCACTTTGCACTTATTTGCAGTTAGAAATTAGGTTCTGAGGTCTGATCAGAACCCAATATATACAAATAAATAGCTGAAGCCTCTCACTACAGCTCATAGTAATAGCCATATTTTTTTTTTCTGCTTTGTTTTGTGTGTTTGTTTGTGATGTGTCTTTGACCATTGGTTTTGGGAGGATTGGAGTTAGGAAGTGTAAGTGTGGGGGATAGAGGTCAGAGATTCGAATCGTGAGGTATGCAGATCATTGACAGAGACATAGAGATCTTCTCTCATCGGACTATATGGTTTTCAGGAACCTAAGCTCATTTGCATTCTAAGTTTTATTAAGGATGTTTGGTCCAAGAGTGATTAACCAATGTTTCTTAAGAAAGATGTTCAGATGCATCTAATCATATCTGGAACAAGATTGTCTTAGAAAATGTGTTTGAAAACAATTGTTGATTAATACTTGTTTACCATGAGGGAAAAGATTTGTGTATAAGTTCTGCCTTAGTTAAAAAGGTTTTGAGAAAGTGAAGTTATTGCAAATTATGTCACACTAAATAATGTTTTCTTCAGTAGGGGTTTGAGTCCACTACCAATATTGTGCGGCGACGCATGCTTCAGATTAAAGGTAGATTTAGGCTTTAGTTTGTCTGCTATAATGCAAAAAGTTTCAGACACTAAACATTTTTATTTCAAAATATATTATGTATAAATTATTCTTTTATGTAAACATTTTATTTTTTAATATATTTCTCAGTATATGTCACACAATTTTATATATGTTCTTTTACTTTATAGCTTCTTTCAAATAGTTAATAGTAGTGAATGATCTTCTCACATCTTTCACACTCTGTTTTTTATTTTAAAATTTCCAGGTTTCTTTTTCTCTCATGTTCATCTTTCCTTTTTTAGGACAACTTCAAATTATTTGATCTTAAATTTATTCTTCTTAATTAATAGCTCATATTTAAACAAAGCCACCTGAAATAGAAGATTATGTAATAAGTGTGTATCAGAAATATATTAAAATTAAATTTAATATACATATTAATACATAAAATAATAATAATAGTAATAATAATAATAATAATAATAATAATAATAATAATAATAATAATAAATGGCATAATAAAGATCCGCATACATAAATGCATTTACAAGTGTGTTTACATTAGTTTTAATTATTCTTTTGATATTCTTTATTTAATTGGTTTAGTTGATTCTTTTTATCAATAAAAAGTAATATATTAAAATAAAGTCTTCAGTTTCATCTGTTTGCTTGTAACAATGTTAGCTAACATAAAATAAAATGTATAAGTGATATATGTCCAGTTTAAGAGAAATTATTATGTAAGTTTACACAATCAAGTACTGTGAATCCCATAAAGAATATGTTGATAATTTGTTCCACTCATAAATGACACACGTTAGAATTTTAGTTAGGAGGAATTTTAAACTTTGGACAGTTCTGCTACTAAGATTTTGTTTCAGTTAATCAGCAAGAAATTACAATATTAACTTGATTTTAAAAATTAAAAAATTGAACTTTCTTCATTAATAAAGAAATAAAAGTAAACATTTCACTTTTCTTTTAGAAATTAATCTCAATAAATTTCACTTTTCTTTTAGAAATTAGAAATACATTCTTTTGAGAAAAATATATGATATAAAATTTAAAAATCCAAATGCATGTTCCATCATTTTGAATGTGAGTTGGAGGATTAAAAATATCCTTCTTCATTTTATATCTTGAAATTAAAAAATAATAATGTATTGAAATCTTTAAAAGTGGATCTTAACGTTTATACAAAGCCATGGCTTGACTTTTATCTTTAGGAATATATATGTGAAAACATTGTTCATGTTCGTGATACATGCAAATGAAAACAACACTAAAGTAATTGCTGGTTAATATCATCCCAACTATAATAGAGCATGGAGGTTAGAACCTTTTAAGTATTGTTTAGTTGAGCACAAAAATGAAGAACTGAAGAGTATGGTGGATATGTACTGAAAATATTGTGTTGAAGCGTGAGTGATGAGCTCATAGAGGGTGAGGTTTGTATTGGAGAAGCAAGAAAATGATGATGGCATTTGGATAATTCAGTTTCTGTTTAATTTGCATCCCCATATGAGCAAAAGATGCCATTTCCCTGCATGGAACCACATGATGGAGTGTAGGATAGGGATATCAAGTTAGAGCAGAAGACAAAACACACTGCTACAATATGTGGACTCATGAGAGAGAGAAGTGGGGGAGAAAAGAGTGGTCCTGTGTGTGTGTGTTAATATATATATATATATATCTAGAGGTTAATTACATGCATGTAAGTAAAAAGAGCAATGTCATTCTCACCTTTCAAACGTTTGAATTATTTACTGCCAGTCTTTGTTGATGTTAAAGTTGTATTTGTCCTTGCAACTGCTTTGTTGTGCAGATCTGCTTACTCAAGAAAAAATGTTGTAGCTGTGACATATATGTTTGTTGTAAACTTAGATGAAATCATGGAATATTGATGACCTAGCTATACCAATTTCTGTGACTTGTTGTTTCAAAAGTTACAGAGCTATACACTAATGTGTAATGTGTAAATATAGAGGGCTAGTCACATACTTTTTAATATATTCTTTTTCAATACCGTTGCTTAAATTTATTAACAGTATAAAGTGAGAAAGATAATAATCAAATATAAAGTGAGACCTGTTAAAATATTTATTTTGATAAGTTTAGCTAACAATAGTTTGTTCAAAAGAATATTTTGGAAGGTATGTTGTTCCTACTTTGTGTGTATAATATGTAAGAGGAATTTTAATTGTTAAAAAGTATAGGGAGATATAAGAAGGAAAGAAAAACAAGTAAGAAAAAAAAGAAGAAGAAACAAATAAGAAAAGAAGAAGGAGGGGAAATGGGAAGGAAAATAAATGAGTGTAGATTTATAATAATTCTATTAATTGTACATATACTTGTTTCTTGAAATATTATCAAAAATAATATTTGAATATTTGATAATGATATAAATTTGGAAGTTTGGATATAATTAGTAAAAAATATGGAAGTTGTCAATATATCATATCCCAAGAAAGAGTGGGAGTTGGGCTTTTATTATATTTTAGTCCAAAGTAGTTAGGAAAAAAAATAAAAAATAAAAGAGGGTGAGATTGGGAAGTAGAGGGTGCAAAGAGTAAGATTTCATAAGAACGCAAATTGGTTTATTTTTTTCCTTTTCTCTGTTCTCATTCTTTCTCTTTTTTTCCAAAAACCTTAGACAGAAGAAAAAAAAAATCGAGAACCCTCACATTCTTCTATGAGAGAAATCTAATTTCAAGATAATTAGGACTTTTATAGAAGATTTATCTTGGGTTTTGATTTAAGTAAGTTCTTATATCTTTTTCATTCTATCTTCTACTCTATAAGGTGTGGACTTTTGAGATTGTTGGGAGAATTTTTTTGGGTAAGTTTGAATCTATGATATATGTTTATGATTAGGAGTTTTCGTCTTTGATATATAATCTATACGTCTTTTGGTGTTCTTAAGTTATTATTTCCATCAAGTGTCTTAAAGAATAAGCAATTCAAGGTGAGAAGTTTCAATTTAGATTTTAACTAACAATAAGATTGCATGCCGATAAAAAATAAAAATAAAACAATAACATTTTATGCTAATGAGAACGGTAAAGAATTACGATTACATTTAAAGGGATCATTGTTTATATCAAAGTTGTTAATTTCATATTGTAGTTAATTATTAACATAGCAGTTTGTTTACATATTTTCTTTTCAAAATGTTAGATAGGATGAACAGTTACTTTAAATTTGATATGATGATAATAATTAAAATGTTGATTCTGACATTAGTTTCAAAAGCAATGTTTTGAGCATTGTGTTTGTAATTCTTTCTAAGCGTTTATTAAAGTATCATTTGATTGTTAGGCAAAATAAATACTTTTAAATATATCAATTTTATGATTTAGTTTAGTTTAATCGAGTCATTAAATAAATTTAGGTGAAAAATTTGAGTGTTATAATGAAGTTTGGAAATAAAAAGGTATTATAAGAATAACATAGGTTAAATATAATTTTTCACACACACAGAAAATTTAATAGATTTTTATATATACAATTTCAGAATTAAATATTTTCTTGTGAAATTAATATAGAAAGTGTTATATATATATATATATATGTATATATTCATACTCAGTATAATATTACTTTATTTGATTTCTTTGTATATTTAGAGAGATAAATAATATATTTAATTTATTATTTAAGGAATTATACAAAACTTTATACAATTGTGATTGACATTATATATAATTGATTTATTTTTTTTATTAAATTACATGGTTTTGTTTGGCGTGATTTTGTAACAGTGATGATAATGTATTAATAGTCATATTAACTTAAAATCTCTTAAATATTTCTAACTAATACTAGGGAAAAACTTACCTATGACTGCCATGATGAGAAATTAAAAATCTCAGCATTATTTCCTTGTAATCATACAGGCCAAACAAATTATAATATCCTACTTATTAATTGATTTTTGCCTTCGGATATCTTTGGTTGTGATAAAAGAATAATTATAAAAAGTGAATAATTGAGGCAATTTTTATATAAATAAAATTTAATATTTTATATACGGTAAAGGAATGTACTTATTTAAGTTTTTCCATTTTCTATCATATTTGTCTTTTCATGAGAAACAATTTCAAGTTTCTAAAGAAAATAATTTTTTTTTTTGTTTCTATATGTTCAAATAAGTTTACTCAAATGTGTTAAAATTATAATAAATAATTAATTCATTAGAATTTTTTTTTCTAAATTTTTTGAACAAACAGACTCAATAAAGACAGGGAACAAGCAGTAGTGTCTTGAAGAGTATTTATTGGGATAAATAAGCTTACTAGATAGTGTTTTAACAAACTTCTTTATAAATACTTAAAATAAAAACTAGAAAAAAAATGAAAGAATTTATTCTTTAACTAAAATTACTTTTATTTAAGTTATTTTAATTTATATATAAATTCATTTCAACTTCTTAACTTATTTTACCTTTTCTTTTAAAAAGGTTTAAGGAGAATTGGTCATATGCAAAAGTATTTTACCATGGTTCGGTCCTTGCAAAAGACACAAAATCTAAAGGCATTTTGGGTTGAAAAAGCCGAACCAGGAACCTCCTATCCTCTGAAATACCATAAAAGCCTATCTTGCAGCCATGTCAGCACACTATCCAGAAGAAAAGAAACGAGTGGTTCTGCTGCAACTCCAACACTCATGTTCAAATTATCAAACACTAATGAAATTTTAGAAACAGAAGAAACATATCAATAACATAAGCCACTTTCTGACACCAAAACAAGGGAAAGGAACTTGATCCAAGTGGACTACAAAGTCTTTCATAGGACAGTAAATTGTAGCCAGAAAAAGGTTCACTACCAAACACACCAATGGCCTCAACCTCTTCTGCTCTCACTATATCCTCTTCTTCCACACTTTTTGATGGCAAGGCTCCGAGACACTCACCACCTGCTTCTCCACAATGTGTGACCCTTCCTCTTCCCCCTTTGCACTCTCAAAACCGTTCATGGAAGGCCACTGCTTATAGTAAGTCAATCACTCTATACTGCACAGTGTACATACCCTTTTACCAAACTCATGCTTTATGAATAATATGTTAGAGATCCCACATTTTGGTTAGTAATATAGCAAAAATAGTTAGTATAAGTTGGAGATAACCCTCCTTTTATAATGTAATTTTTAAAGTTAAGTTGGAATTCAAGTTCTAAGATGCTGCCAGAAAAATATCTTATTAGATAATTATTGAAGGTTAAAGTTCTAAAATTGTATCACAACTCATCTTGGTAGACAATTTTTAAGGTTTAGTTCAAGATGGTACCGGAACTTATTTTAGAGACTATTGCTTTTCAGATGGCAAGATTGCTCGAAAGGTTATTGCAATGGCCACAGGAGAGGCACCAGCTGAAGCTTCCTCAACTGAGGTGCCAGAGATTGTCAAGACTCTTCAAGAAACTGTAAGAGTCTCTAATTCCTCTAATGTGTATTTTGAGTTGGAGTTTTGCTGTGTTTCTGACTTGAATTATCTGATGTTTGTTGCATAGTGGGACAAAGTTGATGATAAGTATGCAGTGAGTTCACTGGCTCTGGCTGGTGTGGTTGCATTGTGGGGCTCAATTGGGTTGATCTCAGTAGGTTATTTAAATGTTTATTTTGAATTCTTTGAATGATTGTCATTGCCTGCTAGTTACAAATCAGAATTCCTTATGATCATATATGTTTGAGACTGTCCTAAGCAGTAACTGTATCACATGTAACAGGCAATTGATAGGCTTCCTTTGGTTCCTGGGATTCTTGAGATTGTAGGCATTGGCTACAGTGGGGTAAGTGAAATATATTGCTGGCATGGTTACACTATTGATGCTTATGAGAATTGTATAAGAACCTCAAACGATTTCGTATTAATCTCTTAGAATGAACTTATAGAAGAAAAAAGAACGACTTAACTTGTGATAAATTCATGTAACATAACTTTTTCATAAGCTCTCTCGTCTTGTAAGGATATTAGAGAAACCAGGTTAGAAGAGTAAAAGCCTACATACACAAGGAGAGCCTATGAAATATATAGTACATGCCTGCAAAAACATGCAGTCCGAAAAACAGAAAACACCAAGTAGTTACGTAGAACTGCTAATATCTCTCCTTAAACTTATGGTTGGATTAAGAACAACCATAAGTTTACCACTAATCCGAAGAAAAGATGAACCAAAAACAGGTGTTTTATAAGAAGATCTGTAACTTGGAAAGTAGCTGGAAGATGTATAGTTGAAACCGGTAATAGAAATATCCATGCTTTGTCGAATATGAGGACATTAATTAGTAGTGTTTGCAAGATATCCTAAATGCGCTTAACAACTTTCCAGTGATGTTCCTGCAGTTGGTGCATGTACTGACATACGTTGTTGATAGAGTAAGCCAATTCAGGATGTGTGATTAACTGATATTGTAAGGCACCCATGATGAATCTATAGAGAGTTGGATCCTGAAAGGCAGTGAAGCCATCCTGAGTGAGACGTAGAGAAGAGATCATAGGTGTTAGTTGAGGCTTGGAAGGAACCATTTGAGCTTTCTAGAGAAGATCGCGAATGCACTTTGTTTGAGATAAGTGAAGAATTCCATCCCCGTTCCAAAAACTTCTATGCCAAGAAATAATGTAAAGAACCGAGATCTTTCAAAGTAATATGTATACACAGCTTAGAAATGAGACAACTAGTATCAACAGAAGTACCTATTACAATAATGTCATCAAACGTAAATAAGAACAAGAAGAGCACTCCAAAATTTAACAAAAATAGACGAGTCATTCTTAGTAGGATTAAACCATGGGATGAACTTGGTGATAGGAGGAGAAGGATTAACATTCATTTTAGCTGTAGATGAAGGAGAAGGAGTAGGAGGAGCAGTTTGAGGCACAGGAGAACTTTGATTTGATCATTATTCACAGAATTCTGGTTAGGTGTATCAGAACAAGCAGGATGAATAACAGTCAAAGGATAATTAGGAGCAGACACTAATTCATTGCTGGAACTGATAGATGTAGAATGATTATTAGGAATAGTGTAAGGTATAATATTTTCATTAAAAGTAACATGACGAGAGATGTATGTTTTACCAGAAGAAGATAAACATATATAACCTTTGTGTTGTGAAGGATAGCCCTGAAATAAACAAACTGAAGACTTGAAATAAAATTTCTGTGGATTATAAGGACGTAGAAGGAGATAGCAAACACAACCAAAAACTCGTAAAAAGTGGTAATCTGATTTCTTTTTAAACATTTCATATGGAGTATTATTATGTAGCACATTAGTGGGTAACATATTGATTAAATTCACGACAGTAATAAAAGCTTCCCCCAAAATTTGGGAAGAGAAGCATTAGCAAGAAGAGAAAGACTGGTATCAGTGATGTGTCTATGTTTGTGCTCAATACAGCCATCTTGTTCATGAGTATGAGGATGTGTCAAACAATAATGTATGCCATGAATATTAAGATATAGAGCTAAGGTTAACAACTCTTTAGCATGATCAGTTTGTATGCATTTCATTTTATTTCCGATTTTGTTGAGAATTGTTAGAAGGACCAGAAACGTGATTGGTCTGAAAAATGGAATGTTCAAAGTACTTATACTTGTCAAAATGTTCTTCCTGAACTAGTAACAAAGCTTCAATTTCTTGAACAATGTAAGGATCAAGGTGAGAGGTAACAGACATGATGAAAGAGTTGTATTCCTCTGATAAATCATTAAGAATGACTTCAATGTGATCTTTAGATGTAAAAGGTGAACCAACAACAATAAGGGTGTCTAGAACAATAAGAGTGTCTTCTTTTCTACGCCTTGGTTTCTTCTGTCTCCTTCTAAGTGGTTCAACAAAACCAGAGGGGGTTAACCATTGCAAGTACATATTAAGGCTAGTAACGTGTAGTACAAGATTCCATCTTCATGAAAATCTATTATTCATCTTCTCTGTTTTTCTTTGCAGTGGTTCGTATATAGGAACATAGTTTTCCAGCCAGACAGGTGAGCACAATTATTCTTGAATAATTTACTACAGTTTGGTATAATGCATCATTGAGCTGATGATTAATGTTAATCAACACTAAGTTATGTCTTTAAACCTGTTTAATGGAATACCAGGGAAGCTTTGATACAGAAAGTAAAAGAAACATACAATGAAATACTGGGGAGCAACTGAAAGAGGTAGGAAATGCTGAGAAGCTGTAGGCATGAAAAAAGTCATATTTTGCAGCTGCCTCTTGAAGAGTTCATGCTTCATTTTATCGCCATAAGCTTCTGACCATATACTTTATCCCAAGCAATGTGTGTACGAAAAAATTGTATCATTTTATATATCTTAGTCCACTTTAAGACAATCTCATTTCCTCAATTATCTGTAGTGGTTGGTTACAATATATAAGGAAAAGCAATTGAGTTCATTAAGCTGAATTCAATGACTTTGAAAGAGCATTTTATGACCATATTTGTTATGTATCTGCATGCAACATGCATGCATACAACCTTGATAGAATATTTCCATTTCATTTGATGTTAAATGTGCAAATAGATCTTAGAACTTTATTCCTACAACTCTTTCTACAACTCGGATGGGATGAGAAAAGAAAGACGTGTGAGATAATACTGTTGTTGTAATAAAGAGATATTGAGAGAACAAAAGTATTAGAAACAAATAATTGTATACCAAGTGTAGAAATAAAATAGTTAAGTGGAGTAAGACAAGGTCTTTTATCTAATAGGTGGGACGTTCAAGTTTCTATCTATTTTTTTGGATGGAGTAAATATAAGCATTTCTATAAGAGTTCTTTCAACTCAAATGTTGTTTGTGTTTGTTAGGTATTTAATTGTGAGTCTAAGTCCTATATTGAGTAGAAATAAGAAAGTTGAACAACATATAAGAAAGAAGACCCACAAATCTAAAACCTTAAGTTTTTGAATTAAAGATGGTGTTATTTCCTTGTGTGTTGGTTTCTTTTTTCATTATGTTTGTCAATTCATTGTTAGATATCCGATTATGAATCTAAATCTCATATGAAAGTGTACTATTAAAAGTTTCCTTGGACTTTGTTGAATGTGTACTTGTATTTTTAGAGGGAACATGAAAGAGTTTCTCTTCTTTTATGGAAGTCCAAACACCCTTTTTGATGAGTTGATGGGCATTATCTTAGACAAATGAATACATCAAGCATGTTAGTTAGACATTTATGGTTGGAGAGTAATTCTATCTTATTTTACCAAATTTTTTACCTTAATCCAATTTGTTCCTTAATTTATTAAAAAAAGATGAAATACATGTTTATCTTTTTGTAAATAAATAGAATTTAAGAGTTTTTTATATTTTTAGGAAAGATAACTATTATGCTAATAAACTTGTTTTGGACTATAAGTTTTGAATTTTTTAATACGGTAGCTTACCTTCTATATTACTTTAAACTTTTTTTTTATAATAGATATATATTCTTTATGTTCTTTTAAAATGATTTTATTATTCTTTGCATGGGTTTGACTTGATATTTATTTATTTTTTATGATATGTTTATTTTTATCTTAAAGAAACAATTGAATAAAAAGATTTAATATTTTTGAAATGAATATATATATATATATATATATATATATATATATATATATATATATATATATATATATATATATATATATA
>Ga0099825_1001019_pt1 | contig 34011 bp, 10 predicted proteins | sample SiratroredBW_FD_76838 | JGI IMG/M metagenome (GOLD analysis project Ga0099825, IMG submission 76838) | Root nodule microbial communities of legume samples collected from California, USA - Siratro red BW | ecosystem: Host-associated > Plants > Roots > Nodule | place: USA: California | collected...
AAAAAAAGAGTAAAAAAATTTAAAAAAAAAAAAAAAAAAAAAACTAACATTTAAATAAAAGGTGTTAAGGAAAGACTGAAGCATACAGAAGCTCAAGAAACAAACGAATAATGAAAAAGGCAAGATTTCATTATCTACCTGCTCTCCAGCAAGAGGATCAGGTATATTCTCGATAACTAAAGCTTCATGGTTAAGAGGATCAGGCACAAGAGAACCAATGACCTGAAATATTATAGAGGGGAAAAGGCAGGAAAAAAAGTAAACTCAAATAAGTAAATAAATGGTTAAAGAATGCAAGAGTTTAAAGGGTTAAAAATTGAAAGATGCCAATGTCCTAGTGCTTCCTAAGCAGCAGTATTAAAATTTCTAAGTCAATTCAAAAGAAGGAGATTGATGCACTTATTTTAAGATTGACCAACACTATATACTTTGGGTACTCGATATCAATCAATGGTAAACAAATTTATGTGTGTATTAGAGAAATAAACCGTCAGAAACATTATCAAAATTCAACATTAATTTATATTTATATGATTTGCATGTTTGGTTTATCTCACATATGGGAAAACAGTAGCTTAATGTAGCAGTACAAACTAAAGAACCAAGCCTTTTGCCACTAGGAGGGATTCATGGTGGATCACACAATGGTATTATGTTCTAATGTGAATCATGTTTGTGGACAAAGCATTGACCTCTAAATCTACGGACTTAGCATATGCAATTATTTTTTTTGACACTTTGTTAGAGTGCATGTGTGTATATTCCAATTCAAAACCTAACTCCTATTCCTTTATCAATTTCAAGACTGCTCTGGTTTTGTTTAGAAAACATTGGGTAAAACGGTGTTAGAGTGCATGTGTGTGTATTCCAATTCAATCACAAAACCTAACTCCTATACATTTATCAATTCCAAGACTGCTCTGGTTTTGTTTAGAAGTACATACCTCCGTATCATGCATTTCATCTGCATCCATTAGGTCCTGATTTTTCCTTGAATTCAAAGGACAAGGATCTTTTAATAGTTCAATTTTAGACAGTTGGAAATCTCCTGCACCTGAAACATGAACCTGGAAAAAACTTGTAAGACAACTAAAAATCAATCCAACTACAATAGCTAAACTGCAAACTTGACAGTTACCAGTTGATTGACTGAGAGGCTACGAGAACGAAGGTAACCAGTGAGAAACAGGGTGCATTTTTCAGAGTTGTCCTCTTGTGCCGCACTAACCTATAATTTAGGGTGGGTGGCAACCATGATAATGTCAATAAAAAAAGTATGTAAATCAATAGCATCAATCAACATCTAGATCAAATTACAGAAGGGCCCCAGAAAAAAATTCACTGGAAATTTCTTATTAACTAATTGTCTAAAAAATACAACCTTCAGGTTTGTTTAATGCCACAAGATTGCAAACATGATCAAACTACACTGTTACTCTCGGTAGGTATTTGGCTTGGGCAAATGGTTACATTTCATTGAATGATATTCTTAGGAACGTAGTTATCAGAAGGGTCAGATTGGCTAGTTCAATCAGTTGGAGCAGAAACTGATGCTCAATAGAATGTAACCATAAAACAGTATGATAAGTTAACCACCTAAATTGGCAACCGATAAAACTAGTGGCAACCAATAAAGAATACCTCAAAATGTACTAATTATAACAAAAGCAGCATCCTCACACTCAATAACTACCTACTCGATGTGGGAATTTAATTTCACTCACATGTGCTGAAGGAAAGACACCAATTGTGAGCTGTAAGCTTCCCTTTCATCATTCAACTGCCTACAATCCTAACCTTCACACTTCCATGTCCAGTTCCTTTGGTAATGGTGTTTCAAGCTCCCCCCACAGCAACATTATCTCATGCCCAATCCTTACAATAAGCTCTACATCCCTCGTATGCGTTTCAAAAAATTTATTGAAGTTCCTATCTTTTCTGTGCAGGAATCATTGTTTTGAATTTGAACAAAATATTTTATTCGTTGCATCTAGTCTATTGCTTTGTATTTTATTTTGTTATTCAGAATTATAGAGAGATTTTGCCTGTTGATGTGAGCGAGACTTACTACAGAGAGAGAAGGTGTGTGGTAAAGTCATAAACTATACTACTACAACATTGATAGAGTTGTATTAAAATTTTAATTTAATTATTATTTTTACTGGCTTAACCACAATTGTATCACTGAACGTATGATCAAGAATCTTATTCCCGATAGGCAGCTATATTACAAAACTAACTTTTACATAATTGTTTATTTCGAAAAATCAAAAGATGAACAAAATATGAGGTAGAAGTAAAAGGAAGAGATAGAAAACGAGACAGTAGTTGGGTAGGTTTCATAATAAGTTCTATTCCCATTGGAAAATATTAGGATTTAGGATCTAACTGCAAGGTATGGAACTTGAGTTGCACATTGGAACTATGCAGTTCTAGTAAAGGTCTAGGACTCCAACTACAACAGCTAGCTTTTGTGGTGAGATTCTCCACATGATATCATCCACATGTCTCTCGACTGCAAACATGAGGCAAGCTGGTGATGTTAACACCAAATGGGCTAGTGCACCGCCAGCCCTAGTGGGCAGCAAGAATGTGAAGTGCGGTGGGATGTTCAGATCTAATTGCATTATGGGACTTGAGAACCACAATGGAACTATGGGATTCTAGCGTGGGGTTTTAAGGCCATGGGCTCTCCAACTACAACAGATATATGTAATGGTGTAATTCTCCCAAGGTTATGATCAGAAACTAACATACGCATCCATCGTAATAGGAATAAAACGCAAGCAAAACATGGGGACAGAAATTACCCTTGATTCAAATTATGACCAGCAATTTTATTTTATTTAGAATCATGTACCAAACATGGGAATGTTATATTCACAAGTTTAAAGTTCCCAAGAATAATTCAACAAAACCTTGAAACAAACACAGAAATTCAATTAGCATAAATTCAAACCTTTTGAGCCAAAAGGTATGATCGTTGAGTTCTCCAATGAGGAACTTTAAGCCTTTGCTCTTTAAAGAGCCACAAGAACTGCATTAGTAAAGAACGGAAAGGTGTAAGCTTAGATTATCAGCCTGGGCGTACATCTGATGTAAAAAGTACAGAATGTACAATCAGAATTCTCAGCTAACAATGGGTGAAATAACCTTATGTAGCTCATCCTTTGTATCAGCAGGATAAAATTTACAATCCTCAGGAAATTCTGAGGCAAGACTAGATGTGCATATCTTCTTCTGTTCATTCCTTTGTTTAAGATCAGAAGGTAAATCCTGAATGCATAAAATGGAATTTCATGATAAATATCTAAAACTCATATTGTCAGTAAAATGATTGTAAGCTAGTGAATCAGTTCACCAGTTAAAAAAAAATAGGTCCATTATAACATACACGGATAAACACAGCAGTGCTTGGTAAACCAAGAGATCTAAATACAGAAAGGCATTGATTTCCAAATGAGTCAATGTAGTAGGAATCAGTTTCTTCACACAAAGGCTTTGCCGAGGTCACAAAAACCATTAGATCAGCAACCTACAATATAGAGTGTCCAATGCTAATTAAGCACCACATATGAGCACCTTTTAAACAAACTCATGTAACAGAGCACATACAAACAATCATACCTTAGCCATTTCCATGCATGATAATAGATCACCATGTGGTGCTTTCAATACCTGAAATGTAAAACAGTCATTCAATGTTATAAAATCCTTTCCCTTTGGCTTTAGACAGAAAGAATCATCAAATATATATTCCATATATGCATAAATTTAAATTTTTGTGCTTATTTTCCAATTCACCAGGTGCAGGTCTATTATCCAACATACAACAATGAAACCATCTTCGTAATTGCATGAGAAAAAAAAAATCAATGTTAAATAAGAAGTGTTTTTTTTTTTTACTGTTAACTCAATCCATGTTGTATATATAAGTTTTCATTAAATTCATCACTCAGCGCTTGCAATGACACATGCCAAAGCAGCAGCATTGTACTCTAATATAAAAACAACCGAAGTATATATATATATATATATATATATATATATATATATGAAAATAAGGACCACAAGATTATATTCGTCTTGTATTTCAGTTTTTGTAAGATTTCACACGAACATTCAAGATAACGGATACTGGTAATTCAACAGTTCTAAGAATGTTACGTGTTGTACCAGTGTAAACCTATCGTTACTCGGTACAAACATCCGTAAACATATTTATTAATTCTTGTCCTATGCTCAGAAGAAAAAGTGCAGCAATCTAAATACCGTTATTCTTGTTTTAAATTCAGAAGAAGCAACGGTTCCTGGCAGCACCACGCAAGTATCTTTAGATAACAATGACAAGAGATCATCAGCAAGTGATTCTAAATCCACAGAAGCACAGAGGGCAAAGAGAACCTGCGAGGAACAAAAGATAAACAAAATTAGAATCCAAAAAAACAAACGTCTGATTCAGTTCAACAAAAAAAAAGCCATGATTGACTCACTATGACTCGAGGAGGACTTCTCGAACCACTCAGTTCTCTTTTCTCTTTAAAGAGCGCAGCCCTTTTCTGATCACGTATCTGTAAATTTCCTAATCAGCGACTCTGGAAACGAAAATACAACGCACAAGGGACAGTAGGAACAAAGAAACAGTGACAAATACCATTTTACTTCTCTGAATTCGAGCTGCACGAGCTCCTTTGCCAACATTGCGCTCTGATTTTGCGATTGCAAGTCTGTCTGAAGAACCCAACCGAAAAAAGCAAACGATAAGAAAGAGGCAAAGTAAAAGAGAAAAGAAATCTACGGCATGGATATGAAATACTAACCCTTGACAGAGGTTTTATGAAGATTGCGAGAAGACTTAGAAGAGAAACGGGACTTGTGAGGCTTATTGACTTGATCTCTGGCCATTGTGGTCGCACGCACCGGTAGCTTTCACCACTGCGTCTGCGTCCACTTATCGATCCCAGTTGCAACCAAAACCCTATTTTCTGAGCAAATACGCAACCAAAATGTGCGTAAGGGACGTAAAATTACTTATATAAACCCGGTTCGGAACAAAGCCCGTTAGAGTCATACAGTTAAAAATATTAGAGTCATACAGTTAAAAATATTTTCTCTGTTTGATTGCTGATTAAATTAGTAACAATGATAATACCAATATTACTACTAATAATAATAACTATGTTTTTTTGAGTATTTTTAAAAAATTCGTAATTCAAACTTTTTATTTTTTAAGGAGTTTTAAGTATTTTCACAAAAGTAAGTAGGTTCCTGGACTAATATTTGGTTTGAAAATTATTCATATTTAAAGTATTTTTGTTGCGCTTTTAAAAAATTCAAAACTTAAAATCTCAACTAAATTAGATTTATTGAGTATAACAGTTATTTCAAAAAGTATATCTAAAATATTTTTATTATATTATACTTTAATTTTATACCAATAATTGCTAATTATTTTTATTTTCGAGAAATAAATTCGATTGTCATCATTAATATAAAAAGATTATATTGTTAATCAAGAAAAATAAACAGAAATTTAATTTTAAAATAATATTACAAAAAATTAATTTTTATCCTCTCATAATATACACTTTTTAACAGTATCGTCACTCAATTAGAAACATTAGACACTAGAAATTAATATTAAAAATAAAATTTTAAGATATTTTGCATTCCATAAAAGGAAGGCTAACCTTATCTTTGACGTGTGTTTGGTTGATGGAGTTAAAAAAGTTGCAATCTCTGTGCAATGCAAATTTGGTGATAAAGAAGCTTCGGCCTTGAGAGGAGCAACAAGCTTCATGATAACATGTTGGTTTTGCCACCACAACTAACAGCTCCGTTTCCTTCACTCCACGTCACCCACTTCCCCACCCACACCCACAGCCACAGCCTCCGCCACCACCACCATGCCCTCCCGCCGCCGCACTCCGCCGCAAATTCCGTAACATTTTCTTCTCCGAAACCAATAATCCTGGAAGAAGGCCCTGACGACGTCCTCTCCCTCCAGAGCCGCCGCTACGACTTCACTCCACTGCTCCAGTTCCTCTCCGACTCGGACCCCAACTCGGACTCGGACTCGGCACCTCCGACGTCTCTCGACTCAACCGAGTTCCAACTCGCTGAGTCCTACCGCGCCGTCCCGGCCCCACTCTGGCACGCGCTCCTCAAGTCCCTCTGCGCTTCCTCGTCCTCCATCAACCTCGCATACGGCGTCGTTTCATGGCTGCAGAAACACAACCTCTGCTTCTCCTACGAGCTCCTCTACTCCATCCTAATCAACGCTCTTGGCCGCACCGAAAAACTCTACGAAGCGTTCTTACTCTCCCAGCGCCAAACTCTCACGCCGCTCACCTACAACGCGCTCATCGGAGCGTGCGCGCGAAACGGCGACATTGAGAAAGCCCTCAACCTGATGTCCAGAATGCGGCGCGACGGTTACCAACCGGACTTCGTGAACTACAGCTCCATCATCCAGTACCTCACGCGCTCCAACCGCGTGGACTCTCCCATTCTGCAGAAGCTCTACTCGGAGATCGAGAGCGACAAAATCGAAATGGACGGCCACCTGATGAACGACATCATCTTAGGGTTCTCGAAAGCCGGTGATCCCACACGCGCCTTGAGTTTTCTGGCCATGGCTCAGAGCAACGGGTTGAACCCTAAACCTTCGACGCTTGCTGCGGTTATCTTGGCGCTTGGGAATTCGGGAAGGACGCAAGAGGCTGAAGCGTTGTTTGAGGAGATTAGAGAGAACGGGTTGGAACCGAGAACTAGAGCTTACAATGCTTTGCTTAAAGGTTACGTGAAAACGGGTTCGCTTAAGGATGCAGAGTTTGTGGTTTCTGAAATGGAGAAAGCTGGAATTAGGCCTGATGAGCAAACTTATAGTTTGTTAGTTGACGCTTATGCTCACGCTGGGAGGTGGGAGAGTGCGAGGATTGTGTTGAAGGAGATGGAAGCCAGCAATGTGCAACCCAATTCGTTTGTTTATAGTAGAATTTTGGCGGGTTATCGCGACAAAGGGCAGTGGCAGAAGTCTTTTCAAGTTCTGAAGGACATGAAGAGCAGTGGTGTGAAGCCTGATAGGCATTTCTACAATGTGATGATTGATACGTTTGGAAAGTATAACTGTCTTGATCATGCAATGGCAACGTTTGAGAAGATGCTGTTGGAGGGGATTCAGCCGGATACTGTTACTTGGAACACGCTGATCGATTGTCACTGTAAATCGGGGCGCCATGATAAGGCTGAGGAATTGTTCCAGGAAATGCAGCAGAGGGGATTCTCGCCCTGCATAACTACGTATAATATTATGATTAACTGTATGGGGGAGCAGCAGAGGTGGGAACAAGTGAGTGAGTATTTGAGCAAGATGCAGTGTCAGGGATTGCTACCCAATTCAATAACTTATACAACTCTGGTTGATGTGTATGGTAAGTCAGGGAGATTCAGTGATGCGATCGAGTGCTTGGAGGTCTTGAAATCCACGGGGTTCAAGCCTACTTCAGCCATGTATAATGCTCTTATCAATGCCTATGCACAAAAGGTATGTACGTTATTCTGCGGAGTCTATCTATAACTGTCATTGCAGGTAATTCAATGCGTTCTAATCTAATCTTTGCTGGTCTGTAATGTATACACCTGTCTGCTGATTGTGTCGTTTATGAACTGATTCAAGTTTAACTGTCTGCACCTTACTGGCTTTGACATCAATATCATTCTTTCATTTGGGCACCTTTTCCTTGAGTGAAGGCTAAAATTTCATTTGTCTTATCCCGGTTCTCTGTTTTGTATTGTGTCAAATCACTCAATTGAAACCATGAAACTTCCTTCAAATTTCTTTTGGACCTAGTAACTTTGCATTGATATGTTTTATTCCAAAAAAAAAACTGATGTTAAGTTGTGGTGCTGACAGCCATCAACTGTATTTTTTCCGTTCTGAAATTTAGTGGTTATTTATTATTCTTCCATTGAAAAGCATAAAACACTAACTGTGGGAAAAGAGAGCAGACTGAAAGTGCTCCATATGTTTGTCCACAATTTCATCTTTAACTCATATTTAATGATTGGATTGGTTAAGAAATGAATTTGGTAAATATTTGGCTAAAATTTTGCAGGGTTTGTCTGAACTAGCAGTAAACTCATTCAGGTTGATGACAACTGAGGGTCTGACACCCAGTCTTTTAGCTCTTAATTCATTAATTAATGCATTTGGTGAAGATAGAAGGGATGCTGAAGCCTTTGCTGTGCTGCAATACATGAAAGAAAATGTATGTTTTTCTAACATTTTTTTACTTTTTCCTTCCTTTAAGGCTATACCCTTTTATATGGTATTTGACTTGTGTCTTTGTTCAAGTACTGATTTATTTGTTTATATTAACTGCAGAACATTGAACCTGATGTGGTTACTTATACCACACTTATGAAAGCTCTAATTCGTTGTGAAAAGTTCCAAAAGGTACATAACATTAAGACATCAATTTGCCCATAATACATTGTTAGAATGGCAAGTGTGACATTTTACTGTAGCTCTCTTCTCTGTGTTCGCAGTCCCTATACTTAGATGAATTAATAAATCTATGTAAATAACGTGATTTCAACATATAAATTAACTTGGCTCTAGGTTATTTTGCCATGTTTTGGGGAGATTAAGTTCCATTACGTTCCACGTTGTACCTAACATGGATGATAGTTTGATGGAGAAAAATAATAGCAACTTTGGAGAGAATTGTTTATCCTTTTTATTAGTTTATTTGTGACTTAATTCTCGAACAAACTATGCTGCATAATTTTGGTTTCAGGTTCCAGGCGTGTATGAAGAAATGGTCACATCTGGGTGCACTCCTGATAGAAAAGCCAGAGCAATGCTGCGGTCTGCACTTAGATATATGAAGCAGACACTGAAATCATAGTTAAATTATCAAGCACATTCTTTCATAAAGACAAAACAAAATCAAATTTCCTCACCTTGGTTATAGTTCTAAAGGTTAGTGCCAGCTAACTTGCAGCCTAGGCTTAAATTTTCATGTCACGGGACATTAATTTTGATTTTGAAATTGATATACTCTTAGTAACTGTATTATGGATTTGGTGCCAAACCATGAAATTGGTCGGCATTATGTGTGTAAAATTGGTCTGAGACTGGCTCTTATTAATGCTTATGCCGACACATTTAAACAATGAGTCTGTTATACTTGTTTTACTGTGTTTACTTGGAAAGCTCAAATTATGATGAATTTTAATCTTTCAGGTTAAGGTAATAATAAAATCACAAGTCCTGTTCTAGACTAGCATTACCTCTTCACAGGAGGTGTGATTGGGCAGTATCATTCTGAATATGTACGCTCCAACAGTGCCTGAAACAGATATGAAGAAGTAGAAATCACATGGAACGCACAAAAAATTGATGGCTTCGGTAATGCAGTATCAATGTATATCATGTATATCAATCTTTGGGATTTATGTATCATACGCTGATGTAAGTAAAAATTACATGTTAAAGTGCACATTTCATGTTCATAAATGTGAGAGTTCGCGTACTTCAAATTAAGAAAATGGGAAGAGTGTGAGTGGGTATGCGTGTCATTAACATTCCCACTGTACTCTTGCGTTGCCATAGTTACTTAGAGGATTGATAGAATGTTTTTCCACGATGAATGTCTTCTTTCTACTTTCTGAGACCGAACATGGAAAAAGAAACTCAGATTGATGTTTATTGAAAGCAACTAGTGAACAAACAAATACTGACTCGAGCGATTTCTGCAAATGGGAAATTTGATGAATAAATATAGCTATATATTTAACTTACATATCTATTCAACCTCACTCGTAGCATGTTTGGGTATCCGTTCCTAACAATGCAAATAAAGTTTCACACATGCCTTCAGAATAAAACTGCGAAACAAATTTTTCAATCTTTTACGCATTTTTTTTGTTTATTTCAACGGTTTACCAAATACACTATCTGTCCGTTTGTAACCCATTCATGTTGATAGTAAATTCAATATAAGATTTAATTGTATATTTTACTATTTCAATATTATTATTTTTGTGAATTTCATTATTTAAGTTCTTCCATGAATTTTATCATCAAAATTTTCAGTTTTTTTTAATATTTTAATAATCTATTAAATTTCCAACAGAATAGTGACTTGTTTAGAAAAACTTGAAAACAAAACAAAATCAAGTTTTTCAAAACTAGTTGAATCTTTTCTAAAACTTTCTATAACATGTCGAACTCTCTTAGAAATTTTAAAGACAGGTAAAATATATAAAAATTGTAAAATTTAGATAAGAATTAAAAAAATAAATAGAACCTTGGATGATTGTAAAATCACAATAGTTAAATAATAAAGTTTGCCATTAAGCCATAAGACAAAGATTACCATTCAAGTAAAACAAACACACCTTACATTCGTGCACAACAAAACTGATCAGTCCATGAGTTGCGTGCAATAAAGAATTAGATTATACAGCCTGAAAGTAAAGGCTCGCATTAAATAGTATTACAGACAACAATTTAACTTACAATTTTTTTTTTTCTCAAAATTGGATATACAATTTAACCTACGAGCTAATTTTAGAGGGGCATAGCAGAAACAATTGGTCTACTACACTTGCTTTTTGAAATTCTAGAACAGAACATGAACAATAATAAAACTGAAGATAATAAAAATAGCCTAAAGTATGTTCTTATTTCTTGCATTCCAAGCTCAAGCACCTCCATCTTCTTTCCATATCTATTTCTCCTCTCCATCAAATACCCGTCTAGATATTCATCTATAGATACCAACTTTTCCAGTTTCAAAATAGACGCTTTTGCACCGAGCTGGTGCGGCAACAATTTGAAAATTGTAAAGAGTGTCGCAGACCAGTCACTGAGAACTCTCTGAAAATGACAATATAAAATATTAGAATCATTGCTGTCCCACTTTTTCAAGATGTTCTCTCCCTCATCTTAATTGTTCTCCCACCTAGTGAGATCTGGAGGGTAAAATGTACATATAGCCGCTAGTAGAGGTTTCCAGAATTTAAACTTGCAACCTCTAGGTCCTAAGGCAGCGGCAGAAACCTTTTAGGTCATTCTCTCCCTCACCTTAATTGTAAATTGAAAATATTTATTTTATTCATCTATTCATTTATTTTAAAATAACTCGAGTAAAGGAACAGAAAACACTTCGAAGGAATAGAGTGATCTTTGCTTAGTCAGAGTAACATACATTGTAGGCAGCAGGGCCGGTGGGATTGAACATTTTGAAACAGTCTCTTGATGAAGCTGTTCCATCTCCATATATCTGCCAGTCAATACAATAAGACATAAGGACACCACCTAATCTCAAAGGTGAAAAGTCCAACAGAAAAAAAAAGGGAAGAAATTCGGCAGACAAACCTCAAAGGTGAAAGCCATCGGTACCCCTACAACGTCATACATGAAATCAGTTGCTGTCCCGTGTGCAAAATACCTGGATAAGCAAGTTCAAAACTTTGAGGAAGGAATGTTGTATAGATGACATTTGACGACCTCAACACCATTTGAGGTATTGTACAGATTGTGTATTTCGTACTTTCGAAATTCACAATTAAACTTTTAAAATTGCAATGGTCAATTTTCTCCTCTGTTCATAAAAAACCCCAAAATGGGCATTACTGGTGAACCGGGAACAGACGGCAGAAGAAAACAACTTCTACCAGAAATCAACTATCCCTACAGAATCAGTTGTGGACACAAAAGTGCATTTATTTTTCCAAAAAAGATAGTTAACCGAAGAAAACAGATACATAAAATACAAACAATTGGCCTTGCAAAAATTTGCATCAATCCAAATCAAATTCAGATAAAAATCAACTGACCCGACTGAACCGCCTCCAGACCCAATCATGCAGCGCTGGCAATGGAGATGGTTTACTTCTTCAAGCAACGATTTCATCCGTTTCAATGGCAATCCATCTGGTGTTGTGTTTTTATGATCGTAAGGCATAAAAAGAGCCTACAGATACAGAGGGGAGGAAAAAGGATAAAAGAATGTCATATGAAGTGAAATATGAATGGTTCCTTAGCATGTAAACCAAATTACAAACAATGTACTTACACATTTGCCCATATAAGTAAATATACTGTCAAAGTCAAATAATGTAAAAGCAGCAATAATACCAATCAAAACAATTGTAGTAAATAATACAATTACGAGCCAGTGACAGGGCGCAGAAATTTGGGTAGTAGGGCAAGACATTATCCCCTTTACTTTGCGAGAGAAATAATGTGAGAAACATTAACATGACGGGGGAAGAGTTTTAAAGACAGTGAGGCTTAAATGACAATCTAACAATATGCTAGTATTATAGAATTTTGGAACTGAGTTGGGGTATGTACCCCATGGATGTTATGAGCAGAAGAAAGCACTCAAAGTAATGTACTGTCTATAATGTATCAAGACTTTCGGAACTGAGTTGGAGCATCTTGGTGGGCTGTCTACAATTAAGGTTAGGCAAAAGAAAATATCAAGACTTTCTATTACAACGTTTGGCTGTATAAAAAATATGACAAATCTCCATGGATCCTTAAGCTTAACCTTGATTCCTGTTTATGGAAACTTAATGCTTCAAAAAATGACAAATAGGTTTTCAAGAAAATAGTTTGTTAAAGAAGAGGAATAGTGCAAGAGTATTAGTGCAAGTGATTCCCTAGATGAAGGATCAAATTCGAAATTTGCATGGGGAGTGAGAAAAAAAATGAACTAAACTTACCTCCATTCCTGAGTGCACATTTATCCATAGATGTGGTTCAAAAGATATGGCAAGTTTCCGCATAATTTGACTTTCAGGCTCGCTGAATGGAGCAATTCCAGGATTCTCCTCATATGGATCATAATCCTACGGATTTGAGAACAATAAAAATGAAAAAAGAGACACTTCAAAAACATTAAACATTTGATATATTTCGGGAGAAGAAAGAGATCAGTGCATAGATTGACAGGCGGACAACCAACAAAGAGCCCTTCTTTGAGTGCCACAGAATGCACTATCAATACCACAACCTATCTATCTACTAGCCACAAGTCCATAATCACAAGGAAAGAACCATTAACAATATTTTATATAATATCAAAGACGCAAAATGAACCTTCTCCTTTTTGCCCCAATCTACACTCCAATTTCGATTGAGATCAACTCCCCTACCTGCACATTACATAACACAAAATCAGGCTTTTTCAATGCGAGTCAATTATTATACGTTAAGGTTATAAAGAAGGAATACAATACCGTTTCTTCTCTCACAGAGATCTCCAGCTTCAACAACTTTGCGGCCATTCGGGTTTTCCATTGGAACCACCTGAAAATAAATAGGTGCCCACATTATATTGATATTACATCTCTCCTTCTATTTGTGTTATCTACGAACACATCTAAATTCCCATATGAAATTCTCTCATAAACTAACTTCAAGATATAACTAAAGATATTCTAAACTTCCTAAAAACACTGTTAAAAGTTATTCTTGCATTTGTTTCAACTTTATAGAAAAGAATAAGATATGATTAAAATCAAAAACTACTTTGAATAGCTTCTTATTAAAATAAACTTTTTTAAGAAAACGGATTTTATAATTGTAAACAAACATAAATTAACTTCTACTTCTTTAATCCTTAACTAACTAGCTCCCAGTGTAAAACATCAAAATATGGATGGAAGATACCTAAAATATAATGATTCAGGCTAGCTGAAAATTAAATATTCAAATGTAACGCAGTATGCCTGGATAGTACAAAGTGCGAAACAACTGGGAAAGACTTTTAAAGAAATTTCAACTAGCCTTTATGACAAGCTTGTCAAGTACACTGTCTAAGGAAGCTTGATCCATGCTGGGTAGAAGTTTTTCTTCACTTAAGATGGACAAAATCCTTAAAGCAAGTTCTGTGGTAATCAGCTCCCTTCCATGCTGCCCAAAACTCTGGAAGACAAGGAATCATCTGTCAAAAACACCAGAATAACCAATTTGAGATAACTATCCACTACATGCCAAATTATAGCTTTCTCCCATGTGAACGTCCAGTCGTAATTATATCATCTTAACTCCCCCCCCCCTTTTTAGGCTTTCTACAATTGAAGAAGAATCTAACGTCTTGCATGCAATTGTTTACAATATTAAACCACTTGTCACACGAAAGTTTTACCATTAAGACAAATGAACGTAGAAAACTTACAAGTAGAATCCGAAACTTTGACCTCTTATCCTTCTCTTCCTTTTCCTTGCCATAAGTAACCACAGTAATCTCAGCGCCATAGCCTTTGTTTGCAGCTTTAAGTGTCTCCACCTATTTAGAAACATCAAATACATGAATTATGCATACTAAAAAACTGAGACACACGCAATAGGCACTCCAGACAAACCATAAATGACCCACAGTGAGTTTATCCGGGTGGCGGTGGACCAAGGCCCTGATCTCGCCCATCAAATTGCGACTGCAGAATCCCGCAAAAGAGTTCAGCAAACAAAAAAACAATTTCATAAAATCAAATGAGCTGGCCAAATAGCTTCAAAAACATTGCTTCACCAGCAAACAGCAATTCATAAGCACAATAAGAGCCTAATAATTGAGAAAGTAAGTACATGTTCAGATTGACGCTAGATCATCTAAAATCACATAAAAGTACCAGTTAACATGAATTAAAATAAATATTCGCAGATTTGATTCCACTTTAAGGAATCAATTTTGAGTCCAAACTTCATTGAGTTGAAGTAACTTCAGGTAACTTTTGCTTTGGATCAAAAACCTTATACGAATTTTACTATTAATTTGCTTTAAAAGTATACACTATCAGCAAAATCAAATATAATTTGTCAATTCCTTCAACAAATACGAAAGCTACCAAATATGCAAGCGTCCTCGAGATCCATTCAACAAAAAGATAACCTAATTCTAACGGTGAAATAAAATGTGATCTGCACTACGAAAAATAAAACAAGCAATTAAAAAAAAGAATCAGAAAGCGAATTCCAAATTCAATTACGAAATAAAAAAACATACGCTATTCGAACCTACTGAAGCTGAAAAAAGTAGATCGGGTAGTAGCGGCGAGATGAGTTTACCTGGAATGGTAGAGATCGTAGTTGATCGGCGTAACTGAATTTTGAGTAAGATTGTTCGATTGCGCGTTAACAGAGAGAAGAAGATCGTGGATAAAAGCGAAGAAGCAGATGCTGATTGAGAGCAGAAGAAAAACTGAAAGAGCCATGGCAAGATCCAGAACAGCAAATTAAATTTCATTTCAAAATTTTCATGGTATAGTGATTTGATTTGAAATATATATTGTTATTAATCAATAATTAACTTATCAACTCTATAGTTGGAATCTCTGCACCAAGAGATTATTTCTACAATATAAAACTATCTTGTTAACTCACTTTCTTTTAAAGAATTGAGTTATGTGACTTTTCTCCATGTTCAACGGTCTCGATCGATCATTGTTGGTAGGTCACCTCACACATTCATTTATATATTTGTATTTTATAAGATTAGTGCCATTTGAACAACAAAATGAATATTTAATGCATTATTATGCCAAATAAATGGGAAAAATTAGAAAAAGATGCAGTGGAGTTATACCCTAATAATGAGAATATATTTTAATCATTTATATGGGATTTTAACTTTAAAGTTCATTTGTAGACTAAACAAAAAGAAAAGGTAACTAGCTTCGCAAAGAGAAATGTAAACAAAAACAAAATAGTATTATTTTTAATCTAGAGTTAGTAAAGACTATTTCAACGTATAGAAGAAGAAAAGATGTGCTAGATAAGGAAAGTCTAGTGATAATGAAGAGTATAAAAAGTTAATGTATAAATATCACATTTATATTATAAATGTAAATATTTATTCTTATATGAAAGCGTTTTAAAAGATTACTTTTCAAAACAAAATTATTTTTAGAATCATTCTTAAATTAAAGTATTTTAAGAGTTATCATCCTATTGTATTTAAAAAAATATTTGCTTTAGATGTATTTCTTGACTTTAATTTCGAATTTAATTTGATTTGATAGTTAGTTCAAATCATGTTATCTGTTACTAGAGAAATTTATGTAGGACAAAAGTACGCTGTACTACAAACTTTCAAGCATTTAACGTTCTTGTATATACAAAATCGAAACTCTAAATTAAAATAACACATTATTTCACTTTCTTGACTCTTAATTATTTGAGGTTATTTTAGTGGTTTGTTCGAGGGTGAAATGAGAAGATAAAAAATGTACTTCTTTTTCTACTTATAGTGTGAAATGGAGCAAAAATTGTTCCCTGAAACTCAATATCAATTTTGTTTTATCCCTTCAATATTTATGTCAATCGAAATTAATCAGATTTGATTGAGTTTATTTTTAAACTAACTTAATCTAAATTTAATTGGATTGGATTTAGTTATTTGGTTGAATAGTTAAAAATGTTTTATCATTTATTTCTCGTGTAAATCTTATTTTTTAGCTTCCATATTTTAAAATTAGTTATTGTAGTTCAAATATAGCATTTTTTAATATTTTTCATCTAAATAAATATTTAAATATTTAAATCTCTGTATATATTATTCTTAAATATTTAAGTACGTATTAACTTGAAAAACACGAGATATTAAATTATTCTCAGTTATACAATCTTATATTACGAAATAATAAATTTTTGTCGCGATTAAATTTTATATTATTAAATTATTGTAATTATTATTTTTATTTTTTTCACGTAAAATAAAAAAAATAAAAAAATAAATACATACATAAAAGGTAAATTGATGAACGAACCTATTCAAATAGTTGAGGAGTTTGAATTGAAATGAAATTCCATGTTGAATTGAGTACATTTCTAATAGAAAACGAGTCAAGACATAAGCTTTGTGTTAAAAAAAATTGTACATCAGCTTTTAAAAATCAGTTTCAAACACAACATACATTGTCATTAAAAAAATCTTAATTAAATTTTCAGTACCATAAAATATAGGTATGATAATTTTAATTTCTAACGGTTGTCAACCAGTTTCTGTTAAATGATGCCGCAACTAACGAAGCTGCCATTCTTCTTAGAATTTAGGGTTTTCACACAAGTATATAATACTGCAGTAATTAGATACATAATTTCCACATATTTATATATATATTTAAAAATAGAAGCTTCAATCTGATGTTGAAAAATATTTAAAAGATAAAATATTTAAGAAAAAAATAGTATACTAAGTGAATGTAGGTAGTGTTAGAAAAAGGTAATCTTTTACATAAAGGGATGTTAAGTGAATGTAGGAATCAGTTTGGTTTGTTGTTTGTGGGTATGTAACTAACATTTGAAAAACAGGATTTTATTTTTGGCCCTTTTACGAAGTGAGGTTTTGTGGGGTTCTCCATTCTATTAAAGTTGTGTCATTTGTTCCTGTTGGTTTTCACATTTAGGATTTTGTATAATTTTGGTTAGTTGGTGTGAAAGAGGCAAATGAAATGGAATTGCCAGATCAATTTAGGGTTTTGCATTAATTTGGTTAATTAGTGTGAACAAGTTGATTAAATTGAACTTAGCAAATGAAAAAAGGATCTACAACTACACCAAAAGAGAAGGGATGCATACCATACAAATTTTGTGGAACACACTCATAATGATCTACGTGCCAAACTTAAGGGAATCTTATATTTTTAAAATCTTATATTCTGATGATTCTTCTTTTATAAACACATGCATTTCACTTACCTCTTGATGTAAATGGAGATTATAAGAATCTTTAGTAGCTATTATGTCCATTTACCTTTCTTGTTTAATGACATGTGTTGGCCAAATATTTTATACATTATGTTTGTTTTGCTTTATAAAAGTAACAATGGTATTATGAAATATATAGTAGTTTATAAAATTGTATGTTTGAAAGTACAATACTAGTTAAGTTGGTCATATAATCATATAACCCATTACGAGGAATAAACCAAAAGTTGCATTGTGTTATAGGTAAAAGATAAATTGACTTGGGAAGGAATGACTAATAATAGACAAATAAATGGTAAAATATTATTATGGACTAAATGTAAATTTAGATAATCTTTTAGGGAAGACTTCAATATCACATCACATGTTGAAAAAATAAATCCACACCACAAATTCATTAAGGTATATTATCTCTTTTTAATTGCTTCAATCACATTACTGCATATATTACATTCACTACACAATGATAACAACTCATAAAACAACAATATAACCTAACAACTTTACCTTATTGCCTTTGGTGGCAAACTTCATATGTTTTTGTCACTTTCATCTTTAATTCAAACACATGTTCATGATACAAATGATACATCCTAAAAAAAACGAACGAGTTGACCCATTGACCTATTTTTAAATTATTAGAATTGTTTATTATAATAAAAAAAACTATAATTTAAAGAATTAAATATTTATATTATTTTATTTAAATATATAAATAATCATCTTAATTTATCTGATTAGAAACATAAATTAATTATATAAAAATAATTTTTTACATGATTTAGTGTGTTTAGAAAATGGCACAACAAATCAAAACGTTCTGTATATCCAAATATTTTATCTAAATGGAGCAGGTACAGTGTGTTTATTATTGTCCAAGACAGGTGAGGAAGAAAGACAAACAAATGTATAAAAGAAATCCAAAGCATTAATTAATAATTAAATAATGGTAACAAAAATAATAAATAGAAGGAATAAATTAGATTACAGGGGACACGTCAAGATTCACTGTTTGAAACAAAGAATGTGTGTGAGCCGTGGGATCCAAAATATGACCGTTGTAAACGCTCCTACATGTGTTTCAATTTAAACCCATCTTCTGATGAATAAAATAATAAAAGGGGAGGACAGGGACAAGAACATCATAAGACACTGTTTCTTCAACAAACGTAAGCGTTTTCCTTAGTACTCTGTTTCTTTGATTTAACAATCATGTATTCAGCTTCGACCATGAGGAAGCCTCCATTGCCCAGATCTCCGTTGCGTCTTCGACCGCCTCAAGCGGTCCACTCATCGGACTCTTTCACTCTTCAAACCCCACCAGGTTTTTCTTCTATTTAAGCGCTGGATATTTTCTTTCCTTTCTCTCCTTTCTCTTTTTATTTACCTTTGATTTGAAGCAGATTCTTTGACCAAATCTCAGAAGCCTGCGCTCTCTCCGAATATGCGACCGGAGTACCGCACAATTTCGTGCGAGTTACGGGCCCTGGCGAAAATGGTGCGTGACGAAGTCAATGACGAGAATTTGGAGAAAGCTGCCGGTGGGAATTCTTGCGGTGTGAAATCAAGTGTTCTGTTCGAGAGGGGGAGATACTACGAAGAGTATTCTGCTCGAAGGAACGAGAGGCTTATGAGAAAGAGAGGTATAACTGCTGTGGATGAAGGGAAGATTAAACCGGTGCGCGCTCTTGGAGTTTCAGTGGAATCTGGAAAGAAGAGTAGTGTGAGAAAGGTTGGAAGTTTGAGAAAATCTATTTCTGCTGCTTACTCTACCGGGGTGAGTGAAACACCAAGGTACATGCTTAGAAGCATGACTAAGGAAAACAAAAAACCTCCTCTGGCTACAAAATCTGACAGATCTATTATGGCTGGGGAGAAGAAAATGGGAACAAGAGCAAGAAGGATTTAACACTGAAGATTTTATTTCTTTATAGGGAGGGGAGATTGAGAACTTGATTTAATTTATGTTCAAGGTTGAATCTTGTTCTCTCATTTCTTTATATACTTTGTTTTCTACTTCCAAATAAGAGTTACAGTTATTCGAGATCATCTTTCTGATTCACATATGATCATTATATGATAGTATACATCATCTTCTAACGATAAAATATGAGTGTACATCCATTATTCGTTGGATGATTTGTTTTTATCGAGTATTCGACAAAATATGAGTGTACATCCATTATTCGTTGGATGATTTTTTTTATCCATTATTCGTTGGATGATTTTTTTTTATCCATTATTCTTTGGATGGTTTTTTGTTTCGGGTATATTTGATTTAAAATTGATTTATTTAACCATTTACACATTAGTGTGTCTATAGTGAATTACTTGAAAACAAACATGATCAATCATTTGTCTTTTTCTTTTTAATCTTCCTTGAAAATGTTATCAAATCACTTCAATTTAGTGCTGAAATGGATCTCTTTTTGTTTTTCTCTTTTATGGCCTTTTGAGTTGCCAAACTTTCGTCTACTGCTAATATTTTACAGTATTTTACAGTTGAGAAAGATTCTCACATATCAGCATCTTCTAGATAATATATGTACATGAGATTTGAAGAGCAAACATTGTCCAAAATTTTCATATCAAATTTCTTTCAATGATAACTCCCCAAAAGCCTGCTAATCGATTGCAATGCCCCAAAAGCCAAGTGAACACTGAATTTCCCCCTCAGTTCAAATTTTCACTTTCGATAGAAGCTGCCGCTATTTCCACCTTATCCAAATTGATAACTTCACTTTCCACAGAAATTTCTGCTGAAGTTGATGTCTCTTTCACCCCATTCAAATTATTGCTATCTTCACTTTCTATAGAAGCAGATTTATCAGGAATTTTTGCTACATCTGCTGCAGCAAAAGTGTCTTCTAGCCCAACCAAACTGTTATTGCTGCCTTCTTCTTGGCTTTCCTCCACTCTATAATATACCTATGGAAATTTTAAAATTGAATTAGCAATTGCCATTTTAAGAAAAAAGCAAAGGAAAACCTTACATGGCAACTCAGACTTAATCTGGAACATAAAATCAACCACTCACATATATCATATTCATCGTTTTATTTTCAATTTCCAGCCCACTAAATTAGTAATGCAAGCTGTTGTAGGAATATCATATGTATTTAACTAAAAAAGCAAAAATTCATTGTGCAAATAAACCGGATAAAGGAGGACAATTAAAAACAATAGAATAAAAGATTCTAAAGGGGACCATATTGCATACCACGCAAGTACGGGCAGGGGAGAGGACCTTGAATGAATTAGGGCGGTTATTAAAATTTGTTTCAGGGACTCCTGGTATGCCTTCTGGAGTCGTGAAGTGATCTACATCGTGCCCCACCTATAACAGTGGAAATGGTCAATCTCCAAAAACTAACAAGAAACGTATATTCATAACCATCAAATAACATGGTCAATCTCCACAAACTAACAAGAAAGGTATATTCATAACCATCAAATAACAGCACTTGAGTTGAACTCTAAAAGTCACAGCCCTGTGCCATGTATCGTGTCTTAGCTGACCCCTCCAATTCAACTCTCCTCACCTCCCAACCATTTTGTCCTTCAATACCACTCTCAAGGAAAATCAGAACAGCTTATATGATTTCCCCTATAGTTATTCCAACTTTTCCTCCTTAGTTATTCTCCAACCTCATCCACACCCACCCGACATCATTGCTGTTCAGAAGTGCCACTTGGTTAATAAATCATTAGACTCAAGCAGAATATAGAGGTGTGGGAGGTAAAAAGAAGTTATAATGGTTGATATTTTTAATAAAAATAAAAACTTAAGGGAAGATCTATTGAAATTTCAGAACAATTTTGGGAATGACAGGGTGGCATCCCCCTTGGACCGACCATAGTTTGAATATACTCATATTTACTGCCAGAGAGATTAGGACTCCTTACTCTTCCATGACCTCCAAATTCCCAAGCATCACTATCCAATGCAACTCTATATTTCCCAGGCAAGTCACATCCAACTTTATACCTGCATCATCGTTTCAGTAGTCATTTCCACGTCTGGTTAACGATTATTACTACAGTAAAATTTATAAATCTACCATACATGAAACAAAGTACACACACAACCTGTTGCAAATAAAAATCTCTTAAAACACAAATGAAAATTGAACATGAGCTGCATACCCTTCATATGTATTCTCTGGATGAAAATTGAATACAAATATCAGATCTCCTCGCTCAAAGACTATAACCTATAAAGGTAAAAATTATTAGGCAGTTAATTATAAAATAGCAAACGAAGTCTCAGAGTAGACAATGTTCTTCGATCACACCTAGTTCACATTATGTTCACAACACAACACCTATACTATTTTCTGAAACTCGAACTCAGTTTAGTGGCAAAAAATATCAAATTATGAATGAGTATAGTAGAATCATTTGGGGGCCTATTCACCTTGTCTTCATCATCTGCGCTGCTCACGATTTGTTTTGTTGTTGCGATGAACGAAAATTTATCATCAAGCAAGTTCATTGCCCTGTCAAATGCATTCATGAACTGCACAAGTTTCAAAAACAAAATCATAACAAATATGTTGATAAGTAACACACGTGTAGAAGAAAAAAGAATAAACAGAGGTCTGCAGAAAGGAAAAAGGGGGCTCCACAAGATAAAATCACACAGTTCCCGCCTGCAACCCACCAAAATATGCTCAATGACAAAACCCAATTTTTACCACATTATTCTGAGGAAAATGAAGATCTGAAATAACCATGCCTAAGCCCTAGCATATCATTTAAACAAAGCTAACGCAGATACTCTAATTGTACCAATAAATTCTAATTTATGAGTTCCCAAATTGATGAGAAATTAAATGTTACACGTATCTGTTTACACCATTTTTTTTTATCATGTATTGTAAAATCACACATGAAAACATGCAAACAATAAAAACCTTGTATCCTACAAACTTATATTTTCTTCATTTGCTTTAACCAAATGAATTAGGGTTTTTACAATGTTAATAATTTGAATAAATGGTTTAGTATACACAGGCATATTCAAAGGCATTAATGTTTGAAAAATATACTTGCTTCATCCTTGCATAACAACAATTCAAAGATTCCAATGATGTTAAAATCAATAAAACTTTCAAACAAGTCTGAGAAATGAAGCCACAAAACAGATATGTCAATGCTGTGTTTAGCGAATACATATTGGTATAGCCCACCGCTGACCCCATAAAAACCTACCACTAAACACAAATAAATAAATCAATATATTATTACCTTGTATCTCAAGTGATCTGTATCCACCAGATTCCACTGACGCCTGCACTTCTCATAACTCCATCCATTGCCTTCTCTTGGGAAATCAATCCATTCCGGATGGCCAAACTAAAAAAGGCCTCATGAATGTGACTTAAAAAAAATGCTAATGCACGATATACAACTATAGTAATAAGTGTTGATTGCCTGTATGCAATTTGCTTTATGCTCAACAAAAAAATCATGGTAGCTGCACCATAATAAAACAGTAAACAGCAGTTTTGGAGGAAGAAGAGTGAAGCAGTACACACACCTCATTGCCCATGAAATTAAGGTAGCCCTCTCCACCTAATGCCATGGTTATGAAGTGTATCATCTGAAAGGATTGAGGTAACAATGACTCCAATGAAATTATAAAGCAAAAATAATTATGTATTGCATTAGCATCTTTGCAATCTAATTTCTATATAAATGGTGTACTGCAGTGATCTTAATGATCAGGTAAAAGACCTTCTGAAGAGCAATCCCTCGCTCAACAATAGGAGAAGCATCAACCAAGCAAGACATGCCGGAATACATTTCTTCATCCATCAGGAGAAATGCAACAGTCTTATCCCCAACGATGGCCTGCCCAAGGCAAAAATTATAAAACATTGGTAGTAGTGGAATTAAAAACAATGAAACATATAAATTAATGATTATTTGTCCCCTCCAGTTTCCATCATTTTTCTGTTCACAAATTCAATTTTGCATAAGTTCTTATAGTATTTCTATCACAAAGGTAAACTGAACATACACTAGCAGAGTTCATACCTGGTCATGGCTTTCAGCATAGGAAACACATTTCTCAGTGTATCTCCTATTTGTCAAACTCCAAGAGATTTCCTTCATTGACCATGTGTACTCATTCTTGTTCTTCAAGTAATCAATCCATTTATCGGGGATAGCCATGGCTAGACGATAGTCAAAACCAATTCCACCGTCAGAAACTTGATTACCAATTCCAGGCATGCCAGAAACATCTTCAGCAATTACAGTTGCATCAGGCAAAATACTGTGGATCAGACAATTAGCCAGCATCAGATAGACAACAGCATCCACATCTGTTGCTTCACTAAAATATTCATTATAATCCCCTGTAAAAGCAATGTTGATTCCATGGTGATGATACAGCATTGATGTTACTCCATCAAATCGAAATCCATCAAATTTAAACTCCTCGAGCCACCACCTTAAATTAGATAAAAGGAAACGAAGAACTTCCCAGTTAGCATAGTTAAAGAGTCTACTATCCCACAACTTATGATAACCTCTATCTCCAGTATGGAAGTACGAATCTTGTGAAGTTTGGCCAACATCAAAGCCATTGAGTCCATCGGTAATATTATTACTGGCATGACTGTGGATAACATCCATCAAAACCTGCAAACCTAGGCTATGGGCCTTATCTATCAGATATTTAAGATCTTCAGGAGTTCCAGATCTACTGCTCACAGCGTAAAAATTTGTTACATGATATCCAAATGATGCATAATAAGAATGTTCCATCACGGCCATCAGCTGGACTGTATTATAGTTGTTTGCTCGAATACGGGGCAAAATCTCATCTGCAAATTCCCTGTAAGAATTTATGCGAGGTTCAGAGCTACTCATCCCCACATGAGCCTCATATATCCGTGGGGCCTTTGGCTTCGGTGGACGCGGATATTTGAACTGATATCTGCCGAACAGAAAAGAAGGTGAACAAATGAGCATAATTCTGTTTGAACAAAACCGAGTTAAGTGTGAGGAAAATATAGATAACAAATATATATAAAAGAATGGTAGGATCATTGGATCCAGTTGAGCAATTTACAACTTTTAAATCCAATAGACATTTCCTCATTCTGTTGCAAACCAAACCCTGACAAACAAAAGTTGTTTTTTAATGACCAGACAGAAAAGAGGAATGAAACATGCTAGTGTATATGGAATATAAAAAAGGTGGAACTCTGTTGATTCATCCATGGATTCTATCAAAACACACATTTGAAATCAGTATTTGTTCTTTTATCAACCATGATTTGAAGTGAAAATTTCAAATAATGACATTTGATGGGATTTTGGTAGTATTCATTACCAAAATCAAATCAAATTTTATTTTATAATAAATCATGTATCACAGTACATTTAGATTTCATTTATGCCTCAGATGAGACTTTATTTATAGTGCAACTAAAATAACCACGTTCATTTCATTTCGATACAAACCTTTAAATTAATTGTAATTCAACTGAATGCTATAAAAAATTTTGAATCTCCAAAACTGTATGAAATTATTTACACAACTTTAAATTCAGTTAATCTGTGGCATACTTCAAAGTCCCTTTTAGTATCCATCCTTCAGATTCAATGCTTAATTTTTATTAAAGAAAACAACTCAAAAGAAATTCAATAGGTGAATTATGTGACCTCTCTGAAAGTGGTGGATCCCAGTAGACACCATCGTATGGTGCTGCAAATCTGGTAGGATCAACAGTGGCATATTTGATCCAAGCAGGGATGCGATCAACCCAAACTCCATCCCCATGGCGGAACCTAAACTTCACTCTTGAACCGTGTGGTATAGCTGGATTTCCATCAGCATCAGGGATCTTAATACTCCAGACACCAAATTGATTTTTTTCCATCTGGTGGTTTGAACCATCCCATCCATTAAAGTCTCCAATAATTTGTGCTTCCCTGCATTGAAAGATATATAAAATCTGAAAAGATTATTAAATAAAACAACGACAAATACTTGACAAATATATAACTTACTGAGCAGCAGGTGCCCACTCACGGTACACAATTCCACCTTCTTCTCTGTTGAATCCAAATTTCAAATAACCTGAGAAGAAAAAGGAAGTCAAAAAGAAATGGAAACATTATAAAGCTGTCGATGGAACCATTCTATCAAATCAGTGAGGCATTTTAAAAGAAATCAATCCAGTTGAAGCACAGTTATGATACAAGACACGGATAAACGTTAGTAAGTAGTTGTACTTAGCAGCCATATTATTTTGTACGCACATATAGAAAAGAAAAACAAACATGAAACAATGCCGAGAATCATAACCACCTTTGGCAAATTCCTCAACGCCTCCTTCATATTCTTCAATAAGCTTTTTCTGATCTGCATATCTCTTCAGTCTATATTTGAAGTGATCTTTATATGGCTTTAGGGACGGATCAATAGAAAAGATGCCAATGTTTTCTAAGTATTCCTCAGTGGATGATATTGTTGATTTGTCATCTGTCATAACAGCTACACCCTTGAAACGAGAGCTCACCTAGTTGTAGGAAAACACACCAAGACAACTTATCCACTTGCAGCATATTCGCATATGCGTATAACAGACATACGAACTTTCATTCCTAAAAAAATGTAGCAAATCCGCCAGACTACAGTCTAAATGTTCAATGCCATTTTACTTAATTCACTTTTATCATTCACTTCTATCTGGACGTGACAAGTAGAAAAAAGGGAAAGAGTTTAGCACGCTATAAATCAGTTGAATTTGTCAGTTGTTATTTACCTTTATTATGTTCGTCTTTAAACTAACTACGGCTCCATAATTACAATTAGGAACTGCCCGCCACAGTACCAAACATACCGAACTAATATTCCAGAAGCAAATTGATTCCGACAAAAGCAACATACAATTCTAAAGTTTCTCAGGAAACATTGACCCTAATTGTTTAATTGTTGAAATAAGAGACATGAAACATGGCCAAATATACCATCTCGTGCAGTGATCTTCTCAATCCAAAACCGAACCCATATCCAAGTGGATTCCGACAGCCAAGAGCAAGATCAACTGACTTTTGCGGTGCAAGATGCTGCCTGCTTCTCACACTCTGCCCAAAGAAAGAGAGTATCGAAAGCTATCATTCACATTAGATTTTGATAAACACAAGGTGGTGTTTGAAGAAGTAATCATAATTCGGTGCTCAAAAACCTCTTACTCTTACAGTAAAAATATAAACGAGTACTTCACTGACTACTTACTTCAGACTATAAATTCTAGAAGGAACCGTGAGAAATCTAGGGTTCAGGTTTTTCCACTAAGGAAGAGAGAATAAAAATAAAAAGGAACCAAAATGCAGGTTTGCTTGAAATCAAAACAGTGCCAAGAAAGCCACACAAAATTTGTAGAGAATAGAAAGAAGAAAGCAGCGTAAGCAAAAGTTGAAGATAGTGAATTACGTGGGTGGTGCAGGCAATGGTTGAAGAGACGGAAATGAAGGGATTAAGGCACAAACAGTTAAACATTTCGCCGAGATCCAAACACGGTCTTCGACTTGAGCTTCAAGCAATGTCCGTGAACATGATGAAGAGAAGAGCATTGAATAAGAGTGGTGTCGTTTGATTGTTTAAATAGCCATAGTGAGGGACCCACTTGGGCATGAATTATTAACCTTAATCGTCTTTTCAGTGCTAGATTACAAATAAGAAACAGAGCCCTTTTGCCACGTGAAGAACCAAGCAAGCAACGGTGCGCGAGTTTCCATCTGTTTGTTTTTCATGCGTTCTCTTTCTTCTCCCAAGATATTAACCCTACATGTAATCATGTTTGTCGAGAAAATAATTTCTTAAAGGAGACAGTAACATTAATAAAGTTTTAAGTTTTAGCATAAATGTAAATAGAATAAAAATACTATAAACATGTACCTATTCTAGAAAGTTATTTATCGAAATATGCTTTAATCTATGATATTTAACACGAACAGAGTAATTGCTGCAATGATGTGTGTAGAGAATGAGATTTGATTTAGACTTGAAAACTTATAAATTGATTCATGGGTCATTCTCTTCATTAATTAACAAGCACTATATAGTGAAAAAATAAAGCTTAAAAACAGTTATTTCAATTTTGGTGCCAACAAGAAGAAGACACGAATTGGAAGCAAAATCAAAATCAAAATCAGGAATTGAAAACTATAAACATACAAAGATTTGGCCTCTGCCTTAGCCTCCAACACTTGCATGTTTATGTTTGCTGCCTTAGGCTCTTTTCATTTCTCTGAATCACTGCTTCACACAATATTCCATCACCTGTGGCAGTGCCAAGCACTCATTTCACTTTCCTAATGGTGCTTTCCACAACATTTTCAGTTTCAACTGCAAAATGTGAGCTCAATTCAACCTTCTTAGTAAGACACCAAGAAATCATTTTTCTAGTTTCGCAAAATCATAGTTGAAAAGGCCGAGTTTTTTAAATAGTGAGAAATTTTCGTGCTCAATCAAAATACAAACACTGCATCGTAATTGCAATGTGTGCACCACGCCAAGTCAAACGCTATTTGCAGTAGTGAGCTTTCTTGTGAGATTGGTGGCATGTAAGATAGTTTGAAAATTTCTTCGTCGTTTAAATGTCATCATATTCATCTTAGATAATGTCAATTTCTTATGTGAACTCCATTTTTTACATGTAATCAGTTCTCATTCTTATTTATTTTTTTTATTTTTTTCGATTTTTTTAACAAATTAGGGATATAATTTTTATATTGCGTATATAAAATAAAACATGTTTTTATTATATTCCATTCCATTTTTCTTATACTTCGCATGATACATAAAAGATAAACGAGCACGCAGTTTAAAAAAGTAAAATAGAGAAATAATATGTGTGAATGAATTAAGGTTGTAGAAAATACAAAAGAAATAATCTTATTATATATAAATAAATAAAAAATGAGCTGGGTGCATTTAATTGGACATTCTTATTATGTATAAATGTGCTAGGGTCATGATTTTAATTTAAACAAGCACTAATTATCAAATCTGAATTTCACGTTCCCTCGATTTTGTTTACAATAACTTTTGAATGATTTATAGTTTGAATTATTAAAATAAAATCTATTCTAATGTTCATCTTTTCAACATGGAAGTGTTTTTTTATTGACATATTTGGTTTTATACACCGAGTTGATAAAATGTTGTTGGATTTTTTTTTTTTCATTAAAGAAATGTTTTTATCTTAATGAATATGAATGATGAGTTAATTTTGGATGTTGATAGTATCTAATAATAATTTAATATTTTTGTTGTTCGAACGTATATAATACTTTACATAAATAAGTTAGTCAATTTTAAATAATTCAAAATTTTTTTTATCTCGGGTGATGCAAACAAATTAGTATATTTAAAATAATTCAAATATACTTCATCTTCTATAATATGAGTTTGTGTTAAAGTTCCCTGACAGCAAATTTTTAAAATATAAAAAGACAGAATTTAAAATTGACAAAAATCGATAGTTATGTTTTAAGTTAAAAATGTTGTGTAAAAAAACAAAAAAAAATGTAATCAGAATCACTCTAAAACATAAATTCATCAGTTTTCTTTATTGTTTTTCTAAAGTTTCTTAATTTATTTATTTTTTTCTAAAGTAATGAGTCAAGAGACAGTTGCTAATATATCTAATTTAGTTGATGAGAACTTTGAACGTAAAAAACTTTTGTCTTCTTTAGCTTTCAAAGTTTTTTAACTCGTTTGTTTGCGGACGTGGAATCTAAGAGTGCTACATTACAAATTAAGGAAAAATGAATCTTTATAAGTTTAAACTAGTCCACAATCTTGTGCTAATTTGTTGGGAGTGACTTTCTAAGAACAGCCTAAACATTCTTAACTTGTTTTTTAGTTTTTTATTTATTTATTTCGGAACAATGTTTTGTTAGTTAAATTAAGTTAACACTAATTTGTATCAAGCTAGACAACTATGTGAGTTTGAAAAATATGAAGTGTTTTGTAACTTAATTGTTGACTAGTAGAACTTGTTGAACTTTTGTTTGCATGATAGACTTATATTTAAAACATAATTGTTTAACTCTTGAAACATTAGTTGTACAGGGGAATCAACATTTTATTGGACTGACAAAATTTAAATAGTATTTTATTAGTGAACTAGATGTTTAGAGTGGTGATGAGTGTGTATATGTTGAAAATTTGTTAAATTATGATTTTGGAGTATAAAAATGCTTTTGAATATGATTTTCTATATTTGATCATCATTAGGAAGATTTGAAATCAATTGAATCAATATATGTTTATGGAGTACAATTGATATAGGAATGTTTGGAATTAAAATAAGTGATGTTGATTCTTTAAAATATTTTTTTGATGTTGTATATTGTTTAACCAATGAATTAAATTTTAGATAATTTATATAATATTCATAATTTAATCATGTTTTTGTATTTTCTCTTTTAAATGATGAAGTGATAACAAATTGTTCAAGAAGAGAAAGAAAACTTCAATCTTCTCTCTTATGAGTGGAAATTGCTCAAAATACTTACATATATTATTTAAAGAAATAATTTTATCATTCAAGTGACTAATTTCATTGTGTAAATGTCAATTTATTGTTGGAGGGAATAATAAGTTATATAATGATTGATCTACTAGAAGACTAACACTTAAGCATTAAAATAATATTTAAGGGATGATGTTCATCATTTAAACAATGAGTACATTGTTTGAGAAAAAGTAAATATTAATTCTAGAGTTTACTGAAAATATTGTTTCAACAATAGTTTTTCTACCAATCAATATTGGATATACACCTAAGAACTTGATTTACTTTTCGGGATACATGATGTGCTAAATTGTTTAAAATTATGTTATACTTGTTTATCGTTTTTTTATAATATGTGATTTGTTTAACATTAATTATTTATTATGATATTATGTGTAAAATTAGTAGGTAAGTTGATGATATATAGTGAGTATCAAGTTATGAGATTTAATGATATATTCATGTTCTAATAATAACTCAAATCATAAATACTATTGTATCAAGTGGTGACTGATGATACATGATGAGTATCAAGTTACTTTAATTGATATATTAATTTTATATGGATATCTCAAGTTAGTCAATAAATATTGATGTGTCAAGTGGTGAGGCTTTATGATGATTTTTTGACGTGTAATTCATGTCCAAGAATCATTGGTATTCACTGAAATATGTAAAGAGTCATATTATTACACTAAGATTGTTAAATAACATTTATAACAAAGGGAATATAATTGTGGAAAAAAAATACATACAATAAATGTTTATTAATAAGTTAAAATTAAATACATTAGACTTTTATAATTGTTTGAAAATAATGAATATGTTTGATTATTATTGTAAAACAATTATTAATATTTTAAAATGACTAGTTTGTGTTTTTGGACAATGATAAGAATCAGAGTGTTTGTCATACAAGCATTTTTGTATATCTTTAAGATAATTTTAAAGATACATTAAAAAATTATCGAAAAAATATTTTAATATACATTATATATATATATATATATATATATTCAAATTTTATATTTTATTTCAGTATAATAATGTGGCTGTTGTAAGTTTTCTCCCTTCAACATTTATATTCTTTCAAATAATTGATATAAATATTAAATAATTTACAAAAACTAATTACGTATATTAGTATTTATTTTCAATTTTAAACAACAAAAAATGTGAGAATTCCTTTGTTTAAACAATTTATACAATATAATCAATCAATTTTTTTCGATCCGATAAGGAGATTTAACTAAGTTGGCTTTACACGGTGCGAGGTGTTATAAATTCTTTGACATGTGTTCAATTATTTTGCGTAGTCTGAAAGGAAAAAAAGGAACAACACTGAACTAAGGAGGTTCTGAACCAAAGTCAATATTGGACAATGTTTCCATATTATGTGAAAGGAATAGAAGTGAAGGTGAGTTAGCAATGTACATGGCTTTCTCTCATCCACTTACACTGCAAGCACGTTTTGTCCTTCATTGGCAATATCACGATTCAGACCAAAAACGCAATTCGATGCTCTCTAGATTCGCACAAACTCATGACAACGACAAACTTGGATGTTTCAAACCCAATAATGTATTCACTAAAATCACTTAATTTTCACGTTAAAGGTGGATCACTCTTCAAGTTTTTGTTAAATGGTCTTTTACTGCTTTTGCTACTTGAACGACATTAGATGAATCGGCTCTCTTGTTGAATCTTCGAGCCTTAGACCAATTTTTCTTTAAACTGATTATTTTATCTTTATTTATAATAATATCTTGATATTTTTCATTTTTCAAAGTCGTCTTATTCTTATCTTCGCTTTTTTCTTCCGGATCATCTATTCCTCAATATTCTAAAATTGATTTTGCGGGTGTTTCAAATTTTAACCTTTGGATGTTTTTAATTTGAATATGTAAGCATTGGATTGTTATAGGATTGTCTAGTTATAAATAGTTATATATGTTGAGTTTATTGATTTTACAGTAATTACATTTAAATTTTATTAAAAAATATTATTAGTCGACATATTTCATACTTTTCTATAAAACTGATTTTTAAATGAATACAAAGAACAACGAACTCATGTTTGACCATTTTTTACTTTAAACAAACTTAAAGATAACATTTAGTATGTTTCTTTAATAAAAGTAAAGTTTGTGCCTATAATATGTAATTTTAACAAGAACATATCCACAATAAAAAAAAAACATTGTTATTTAATTAGTAATTATTGAGTTGTGTATTGTTTACTTTTTAAAACATATTCGAGATAGTTTTTTTTTTCTTTTTTTACAATTTATTGATGTAAGAATATTTAAGTAACGGAATGTTACATAATAATAATAATAATAATAATAAACATATCGTGTTTCTATAGTTAAGATAAATTCTAAATAAATTATTTATTTCCCAGAGAATTTGGGTGTAAATTGAGTATTTTCATTTGCTTCTCAATCTCATTTGAGGTATCTTTCAATTTTTGATGATTTATAGTTCTCGATCAATATATCTGTAAAAACACTTTGATATTCGAGTTACATATTTATGATGCATGTGAATTAATGATTTCTAAAAAAAAAAAAAACTCTTTACTTACCTAATTATACTACTTTATAATATAGACTTTTCATGTGTTGACCTTTTTAGGTCCAACTTTCTGTTGATCCATACCTATTATTGTTTGTTAATGTGATAATCCATTATTAACATCTTTAATTTTATATTGGATAAATATTTACTGTTTAGTAATTATTTGAGTAATTAGTATAACATTTGACCGATATAAAATGGGTAAGCTTAACTCGTGTCTTTCCTTCCAATAGACGTATATGTGGGTTTATACTCTTTATAAATTATGGTGTAGAAAATGTATATACCATAATAATATAAATGGGTTGAATTTTTAAGCCATAAATAATGACGATAATTTTAGTTTGAAATTATTAATATAATGTTAAATTTACTCAAAAAAAAATATGGGATAAACATTGAAAGTGAGAGAGTGAGAGAAGAATACAGATATTAAGCTAATTAAATGGAATGTTAGATTTAATTAAAATGTTTGAAAGAGCTTTCGGAACTAAAATACATTAAATGAAATTAAATATCAACTTTGACTGAAGTTTTTGGAAATTTTTAAAATTTGTTATACTTGCGTAACAATTAATTAGATTTATAAAACCAGAATACTACGCACAGATATTGTCATTAATATTTTCACTAATTATCAGTTAGTTATTTGATTTCATTAATATTTCACTTTAATTAGTTTTATTATTTAATTAATTATTTCATTAATATTATAAATGATTTTTATATTATTAATCAATAAAAGATAGGCACCTATAATAAATTTGTTGATTTTTATCAAAAAAAGAAACTTACAATCATATTTAACATGTTTTTTTTTTTTGTGATTAATAGTGTACATTTTTTATATTGTTAATAATGCATAACGATTCAATTCGAATTTCAAAAAAGAAAAAATTGTAAGGACGGGCTCGAAGGTTGGCATAACATGCACCCCAAATCTGTACCAAGAAAAAAAAAAAAAAACAAAAAAACCCAAAAAATACAAAAAAAAAACATTAAAAATAATATTTAATAAAAAAAAATAAAAATTCCAAAAGTTTTTTAACAAAAAAAAAACAAAATTAAAAATAAAATGTAAAAAAAATTAAAAAAAAAAAAAAAAAAATATAAAATTCAAAAATTTAAAAAAAAAAATAATTTTTTTAAAAAAAA
>Ga0099825_1001024_pt1 | contig 33982 bp, 12 predicted proteins | sample SiratroredBW_FD_76838 | JGI IMG/M metagenome (GOLD analysis project Ga0099825, IMG submission 76838) | Root nodule microbial communities of legume samples collected from California, USA - Siratro red BW | ecosystem: Host-associated > Plants > Roots > Nodule | place: USA: California | collected...
CTTGGCCATAGCGTGAGAGCAAAGAAGAAACAAATTGAGAAGGGCTGACACCCTCGTTCGCCAAAGACCTAACAGATCCTAACAGAGTGCGCGTCAGATCCAACAGCGCCTCTGCATCTGCAACCTGCTCTCTAGGCTTCTCAACTGCAAAATTCCATCACTAGAAAGTTAAATTACATGTACAGAGGAGGACCTAATAGTGAAACAACGAGAACGAGAACAAGAACAGAGAAACTAGTACAGCTACTACCTTGGTCGTGTAACTTGTCGAACTCGTCCAAAATGGTGTCGAAGTTGCCGGACTCCGTGTTCATCAAATCATCTCTTTTCTCTGTTAGGTTTGTTTGGGGTTAACTAATTAGGGATAAAAGTTGAATTTAGCGTTGCATATAAATTGAAGAGTGAGTGGTAACGTTATTTACCGTTGATGAGAGTCTTGAGTTTGAGGAACTCGGAGCGTATGACCCTGCGAGTGGCGGGGTTCTGGTCGCTCGCCGCTTTATCTTTGGCACCTCCCTCGGCATCGGCACCGGCAGCGTCATCGGCATTGTCTCTGCGCGAACGTTTCATTCTGTGAAAACCCAAAACCCTAATTTGGGATGGAAAGGGGTTTTGTTAAAATTTGAACCAATTTCAGAAGTGTTTCTGAAACCCCTTTTCTTCCCCTTTTAGGATTTGAATTTTAACGAGAGTGGGGAAATTTCAACGGCGGTTTACTTTCCCGCTTGGGTCACAATCAGTCTCTTTTCCTCCTACCTTTCGTTGGCCCACCCTAGCCCATCATAAACAATTCAAATACCAAAACTACGCCAAAAATAATATAATTTAAATATAATTATTTACTCTAATAAAAGAATAAATATTATTATACAGATAAAGGACTTTTTTTTTCACTTGAGATGAAAAGGACAAAGGAAAACTTAATATAATATTAGTATTGAGAAGATAAATATCAATCGACTAATTTTATAGAAGAAACGGGCCGAGAATGTTGATCCAAAAATTGAAGTTAATTAGTACATAAATAGTTAAGTTTATTTTATAAGCAGTTAAAAATAAATTTTGTATGTAATTATTGATATGTGATTAATAATGTGGAATATTAAAATGCTTAAATCACAAATAGTGAATTGGGGTTGGATTTTTAATAACAGTGGCATGCATATATGAAATTGAAGGTCTTCTTATTGAATGTGTCGGAAAATGTTGAGGTTGTTTGGAGATTATCTTGTCTTCTGCGTCGTACATTGTTTCTGCTTAAAACCACTTAATGGAGACAATGCTTTGCAGTGAGAGCTCTGGTGGTGGCTATGCAGGTTCCACCAAAAATGAAACATTTTGTGTGGAAAAAAGGAACCTTGAATCCAATGTAGCCATTGCTGGTCTTTAAGGTGATTAAAACTATTTGATCAAAACACCAAAGAGTCTGAGACCCTTTTCAATGCTTTCGTCTTTGGTTTCTTCATCTTCCTCGCTGCAAACCAACTCGCTCTTGCTCTCTCCAAAACACTTTAAACCTTTCTCATCTGAATTATATATTACATCAATCAATCCAAAAGCTTCTCCCTCTCCTCCTTTTCGCCGATCCACGGGTTCACACATGAAAAACGCAATGGTATCCTTCGCCTTCAGTTTTTTGTCCTTCACAAACCGATTCCACCCTCTCGTGAACACGTAACTTTGGCTGCTCTTCCAATAGCAGTATCGAAATTTCCACAACCTCATCAACCTGTCATAAAACGCAACCTCCACGTCAACACTCCCATGTTCTTCATGCGCTTCTGCGCCGTCACACACGTGGGGAAAATACGCCACTGCATGTTTTTTTGGGATCACAAGCCTGTTCAGCTTCCCCACATCACTTGGTGTCAACTCCTTCTGAAAAAGCTGGGTGCAGCAAAGCCGTTCCTTTTCATGACCCTTCAGACTTATGTTCGCAACAACACCTTGTTGGGTTTCACGAGTGCTGAGAAACGTAGCAAACTGTGATGGGTAGGTGCCATCTCTGATCATGCTCAGCGTTGCTTCTGTGCTGTAACGGCTTTGAAACTCAGGCTCTTGCACCGTTTGATCGTCCCATGGAAAGTTTCTGTGGCTCTCTCCGCTTCTGAGCTTTATGCTGGCGCTGTCATAAGCCATTGCAGCCTCTCTTTCCGATTTGAAAGTCCCCAACCAGATTCTGTGGTGGTTTGCGTATATCTGTGCACCCCAGTTCCCGTTTTGCTGAGGCACAACGCCTTTGAACTTCTGAAACAACGACCCTGCTGGGCTATTTTCTTCTTGCATGGCGCGTTCAAATGCTGCAAAATTGTTTTGGCCACAATCTGAATAACTTTCCCTTCTGTTGGTTGAGATCATCCTTGAATCATCTCCATTTGCGAGGAGAGATCAAAATATCTTTATCGTTATTTCTTTTTTATCTTTGAATTTGAAAGCGATGGAGAATGCAACAGCTAATGGAAGAGGTGCAAGTCGTTAATTAACAGGGAAAAAAATGGTGAAAGGAAGAGAGCCACTTTGTTTCTCAGTTTCCTGATTGCTATAATTGTGATGTTAAGTCGGTTGTACAAAAATGGCAACCGTGGTAGAAACTAAATTTGGTAGCAGTTGAAAAACAGAAGTGGCTAGTTCAAACAAAATTGAAGTTGTGGTGAAGCAAATCTGAAGTGGCCTTTTCTTAATTTAGGAAAACCAGAAATCTATTCACCTCGTCACCATCTACTTTTGCACAATATGGTTGAAAAAAGTATCTTAAAGATTTCAGGTTTTCTAGCTGTCGGAGCATTCAACTGTGCATTGTACTCACTATGAAGGAACAATCTACAAAAGATGGACTTTTGTACTCATATATCAGGTTGGATTGAATTTAGGAAGCTCTATTCAGTTTTAGATACTATTTAGATATACAAATGTCTTCAAATTATAAAACATTTGAAAAAGTAATTTATTTTTAAGTATTTTAAAATATTTTTTGAATTTGTAAGATTTAAGAGAACTCTACAAATATTTAAAAAAAAAATACTAGCTAGTCAATGGATCAAAGCAATAAAAAATGATAATGTTTGAATAAAAAGGTTAATATCATTTTTAAAATCTTCTTAAAAACAGGATATAGTTTCAAGTCCTCCTAATCCTTCATGATAAATATTTCTTTTTGTTTTTTTCTTTTTCTAATAGGTGTGAACTGTAAGTTCAAAATATGTTCTTTTCTGGTAATTGAAATGAAAACACGTTTGACGCTTATTTTACAAATGGCGACTTTTCGTTTATTTCTAAAAATAGGTGCCATAGTAACCTCCTTAAAATTAGTATTAGTATTATATTTTCATTTATATATATATATATATATATATATACACACATATATTAAACATATATATATATATATATATATGCATTTTTTTTAAAATGGCAAGGGTAGGAACCTATTTTTAAGTAAAGTTCTATATAAACTAATCAGTCTATAATTAATGTTTTTTTTTTGGTACCTTGAAGAATAACGCGCTAAACAAGGTTATGTGGAATTTTCAGCAAATGCTTCAATTCAATTGGTGTGTATTTTGCTAAAAGCTAGGCCCTTTGGCTGCGTAAATTTAGTTGTATTTTTGCTATACTAGTATAAATGGCTCTTAATAATTTGAGTGTGCAGAGCAGTACCGATATTTCTCTGCACAATCAAACTTTAAACAGTGTATTTGAAAATCTCAATTATAAACCAATTATGTGAGATTTTACTGATTTGTCATACTCTTTTCCTTGTATTTTTCTGCAAAATGGTTAATGTTCAAACCAAGCTAAGTGATGTCAACTTTACAATTTGCATTGTAGGTGATGAGTTCACTAAACTGTTACTTACATGACTATACAGGTTAACAAAGATAATACGAGATTTCGTTTCGTAACATAATTCGGAACTCTGCATGTTGCAGGCAGGTCCAAATCAAGCAATTAATTAGCTTGTGATTAGTTTTTGGATGTGGAATAACCTATTCATCAACTGTCAACAACGTTTAACAGAACCACAAAGCAAGAGATTTGCTTGCATCCATGCAATTTACGAAGCTAGATTGATATTTCACCACACATGGCTTAGTATGTCAAAGTTGATGATGGTTGAGAGTTGGGAGAAAATATTTACCACACAAATAATTGATAAGTGAAATGGAAGTGAGAGTATCAGAAATTGAATGAAAATAAGAAAGTTGAAAAGGACAAAAAGACGTCAGATTCAGTGTAATAGGTGGAAAAAGAAACGGCAAGTCCCTACATACAGTGTCAGTATTTTATGGCTGAAGTGACCAGTTTGTGGCACAGAGTCGTCCATTTTAGAGTTTAAGATTTCTTTCCTTCCCTTTTCACTGCTAGCCACTATTCTTATCCAAATTGTCACTTTCTCTCCTCTTATCAACTCCAATCATTTAAGATTTCCGTATTTTTGGCTCAGCTACGTCAATAATAAACCTTACTTTGAAACTGATGTCCCTTCTGTCATGTCTTTCTTCCCCACGTCCCTCACACCCTCTATATATTGCATGCTATAATCCAACTATACCATCAACAACCCTCTTCACCATTTCAACATTTTCTTCATCTTTATACCTTCGCTTTGTAAGTCTTTTCCTTTCTCAATCAATTAACTTCTCTTCTTCGCTAGCTTATCACTTTAAATTCACCTCACTTTGCATGATGCAGATTTTTCCAAGAATGCCCACTTCTTTCTCTGCCAACTCCCCCAATATTGCCACAAACAAGGTACTGCAAATGGCTACAATAATATTCATTCATACAATAATTTCTACACATTCACTTGGAAACATATAATGAACAGCGCTCCACTCATATTTAACACGTCTAAAACTACAAGGCGTCTCACGTGTCAAATAATTCAACACTGATTCCAAAAATTTAGAATTGCACTGTCCATATAGATCCACTGTATATTTGTCCATCATTTTTTCACTTCAAAACTTGTAATAGACATGGTGAAAAACAACTGATTATATTTATATGTATGATGCATTGGTGCTAAGTACATCCTCTGTAAAATCGTAGATAGATTCATTTATGGGAAAAAAATGGAAAATTAATTGTCTTTTACTTTTGGATGATATTTGCTTTAAATAGGTAACAGAAGGAGATAGCAGCTACAGAGAGGAATCTGCTATGGAGAGAAGTAGCAGAGCGGATGAAAAGAAAATAGGAGGAGCGAAAGTTGCAAGCCTCTTGCTAGGTACTGAACAAATGATCGATGCATTCATTTTTCAATTTTCAAGAATAAGAACAAATTTCAAATTTAACTCTTAAAGTAATTAGTACAAGAGTCAATAAAACCATTATACATGATAATCTGTGATTGGATGACACTTTAAGTTAAATTCAAATAGAAATATGTCGAACTATCCATCTGGTTGTTTGATTACATCTTGTTTCTTTTCCCTTTTCCTTTGTTTTGTCAGTGAATCAAGCACTAGCTACACTGGCCTTCTTTGGAGTTGGAGTGAACTTGGTTCTGTTCCTAACCAGAGTTCTTGGTCAAGACAATGTGAGTGCTGCTAATAATGTCAGCAAGTGGATCGGAACTGTTTATATGTTCTCATTGATCGGAGCATTTCTGAGCGATTCATACTGGGGTCGATACTTAACCTGCACGGTCTTTCAGCTCGTTTTCGTTCTGGTATTCTACTGTTAGTCTTTTATTTTCTTACATTTTATTAACAAGGCTGTCAACTTTTCTACCTTCTGACAATTTGAATTTAATAGGGCTTAGCACTCTTCTCATTGTCATCTTGGCGTTTCTTGATCAACCCAGCTGGTTGTGGTGATGGCAATATTCCTTGTAAACCTTCAGCAATTGGAGACGACATTTTCTACTTGTCCATATATCTAGTTGCATTTGGTTATGGGGGGCACCAACCCACCTTAGCAACATTTGGTGCGGACCAATATGATGAGAAAAATCCAAAGGAGAGGAGTGCAAAAGTAGCTTTCTTCTGCTACTTTTACTTTGCCCTCAATGTTGGTTCCTTGTTTTCCAACACTGTATTAGTCTACTACGAGGATACGGGGAAGTGGACAATGGGTTTCTTGGTATCATTGGTCTCTGCTGTCATAGCCTTTTTGGCTTTTTTACTGGGAACTCCAAGATACAGGTATGTAAAGCCATGCGGAAACCCAGTGGTGAGGGTTGCTCAGGTATTTGCTGCTGTTGTTAGGAAATGGAAGATTACTCCAGCAAAGGCAGAAGAACTTTATGAGGTCGATGGTCCACAATCTGCTATAAAAGGCAGTAGAAAGATTCGGCACACAGATGATTTTGAGTAAGCATTGAGATTTAATAACAAATTATGATTACAAAACCAAGAACTCAGCTCTACAGTCTTCCTACAAAACTATTATTTGCCAAAAATATGATAAGATTCTGAACCAACTAATTAGAAATTACACTTACCACAAAATATATACTGGTCTGTACTTGTTTCATTTTTATGGTGTGTTTTTTAATACCTAGTTGTATTGAATTAGTACACCTACTTAACTTATATCTGTGATTTGTTCTTAATATTGGGAAGGTTCATGGACAAGGCAGCGACAATCAAAGAGAACGAGGAGCATAGTTCAAAGAATCCATGGCGGCTTTGCACTGTGACACAAGTGGAGGAAGCCAAATGCGTGTTAAGGATGCTACCGGTTTGGCTATGTACCATTATTTACTCAGTAGTATTTACACAAATGGCTTCTCTATTTGTTGAGCAAGGGGATGTCATGGACTCCTACATAGGAAGTTTTCATCTGCCAGCAGCCAGCATGTCTGCGTTTGACATCTGCAGTGTCCTTGTATGCACTGGAATTTATCGCCAAATCCTTGTTCCAGTAGCTGGAAAACTAAGTGGTAATCCAAAGGGACTAAGTGAGCTTCAAAGAATGGGAATTGGCCTAATTATTGGTATGTTTGCAATGGTTGCTTCTGGTGCCACAGAGATTGCAAGGCTCAGACGTATTATTCATGGCCAGAAGACTAGTTCCTTGAGCATATTCTGGCAAATCCCACAGTATGTTTTGGTTGGTGCTTCAGAAGTTTTTATGTATGTTGGTCAATTAGAGTTCTTTAATGGCCAAGCCCCAGATGGCATAAAGAGCTTTGGGAGCTCACTTTGCATGGCTTCAATTTCTCTTGGAAACTATGTGAGCAGCATGCTGGTGAACATGGTGATGATAATAACAGCAAGGGGCCAAAACAAAGGTTGGATTCCTGAGAACTTGAACACAGGGCACATGGATAGGTTCTTCTTTCTGCTTGCAGGGCTTGCTGCCTTTGACTTTGTGCTATACTTGTTATGTGCCAAGTGGTACAAGAGCATCAATGTTGAAGATAGTGACATGGAAGAGCAAGAACAAGAGGAAGTAAATAGCAAGGTTTGAGAGTATGAAGTTGTTCAATGCAAGTGTGCTGAGTAGTTATTTTCTCTGCAAAGCATTATTGTATTCAGTCAATAAGAGCTGCTGCATACACTGTGTTAGGCTTCTGTTTGTCATTAATTTTGGTTAAAAGGATATGGATGTGTGAGCCAGTGATTTGTTAATTGCTGGTTAGATTATCCATTTATATACCTTAATTAGCTTAATCATTATTACCTCAGAATTAATCGTGTACATTTACAATTAATAAACATATATGATTTATAAATACCATGTCTGCTTCATCTTTATATTATTTTCTTGTGGTATGTAACTTAATTATTATTTTAACAATTAGTTTTTTAACTTTTAAATTACGAAACAGAGTTTAAATTGTATGTATTGTGAATGTAAATTTGCACTCTCAATTCGTTACAAATGATTTTAAATGTGATTATTGAAATAATCTTATCTTAATAATATAAGACAAACAATAATTAATTTTACAATTTAATCTTTGAACGACATAACAAAGATTTATGTACATATTGTCTTAAAATTAAAGTCAGTCTTAGTCTCATTCATGTCACATTGTTGTTTGGATTTTTCTTTTTTCCTCTCAACTTTTCTATCAATTAGTCATAACTAATGAAGGTGAATATACAACGATCACTAATTGTTTTATTAAACTGGGTAAGTTTATATAATGTTAATATTTGCTTTTTCAAACTAAAGATGTTGTGAATATATATTTATTATTTAGATTACAAATAAGATTGAAATATTGTTAATATTTGATATTACGTTATATTTTGTAGTATAGGTACATGAATAAAATGAATCACAAGCTTCTCCATATAACATCTACTATTTTTAAAATATATCTTTAAAACTCAAAAGTCCTAACAATTATATCAGAGTCATCATTCCTATGAAATCTGTGGAATGCGAGAAAAAGAAAATTTAGTTAATTCATTATTTAATGGTGAAATATAATATATGAATTGTTAAAATGTAAACTTATCTAAAGTGATTTATATAGGAAGTTGCAGAAGAATATTATATTGTTAATTTACTGTAAAAAAAATCTCACCACCACTCAACTCAAAATGTAGAAAGAAAAAAAAAAACAAACAAACAAACAAGGCAAATATATAAGTCATGTTTGTTTGCTAATGTTTCACAAATGGTATTCACCAAAATCGTGACCTTAAACTTACCAAAAAAAATTGGTTTATTTGAAAGGAGAATATGAAAGAAAGGAAAGTATTTGAGGCATGAAAATTTCTAAATTTGATAAGGAATTTAGTATTACTAACAAAATAAAATTATTGGAAAGGAAGTTCCTTATTTTAGACTAGTTGAGAAAATTTTGGTGAATGTGCTAAATAGATAAAACCAAATAGAATTTATCAACAATTTCTTTAACAAAAGTGATGCATTTTTTGTAAACACAAGAGAAATATAGATCATGGAGAGAAGATTGCGTTGAAGGTACTTCATATAGTAAAAATGTTTTTAAAATCAAATATTACAAAATGAATAAATACAACCCAAACAATAATATACGTGTTTCTCGTTGTAAATGTAAAATGTCTCAAATGTAAGAACGAATTGGAAGAGAAATTTATTCATCTCTTATTATGCAGTAAATCAAGGAAAAAAGAGAAAATGCTAATAAATTTTACATAAAACTTACAATTTTATTATACATGAAAATACATGATTGAATGATAATATAAAACAACTACCCCACCCCCATTGGTATATTCCAATTATATTCTATTAATTATTTTTTAAATTGAAACTTGTAGTTTTCTTTGTGCACCATGCGAGATAATATTTAATTATTTTGATGTAATTAAAATTCATAATAGATAAATATTTTTAAGTATATGATATTCATAGTTTAATTGACGATTTAATGTTACTTTAATTATTCACAATTTATTTTAAAATATTAAAATTTAATTTAAAGGCAGAGATAAAAGAGAATAGATATTGCATGTGGTTGAGATAGATCTTAGTTAAAACATTTGCAAGAAGAGAAAGGTCAGCAATAGTGAAACATCACTTTACAAATGTTATATTATAATTAATTTACAGTGTGCTAGTACATGTCACCTCTAAAATTATTATATAAAAAAACTATTTGGTCAATAGAGGGACCAATAAACTAAATTCTGTAACTCAAGTTAAACCAAATTAATTAAGCTAATAAGATTCGCATTAAAAATATATATAAATACTGCATCAATTGAGTCCATTTTTGTGGGCTATCCTTTCACTAACTATCCACATATTTCGTTTGGCCATATTTAGGTTTAGAAGCAGCGGTTCATGCTGTTCCACCTCATATGTTTCATCATCATCATCATCCATATATATATATATATATATATATATGATCCTACTCAGCTTTTATCTCACTTGTTAAAGAGAAGAGGCATGTGAAGTGCACACAATCAACCTTACCATTTGAACACAGTTTGAAAAGACACACACTCTAACATGAAACCACAATATTAAATACTTGTGTCTGCTGTCAAATGAATGAGTGAGTCCTTGCATTGTTGGATTCATGATCATCATGCTCAGCTATCAGTTTTCACCTTCTACCAAATGCACAAGGAGTGTCTACATTTTTACTGCATGTTCTTTGATATGTCTTGTATTATTTGAAAATCAGGGTTTATATGAGATAATAAATGTCTTCAACTAAGATAAAATTCATTCAAAAGACAATATAAACGGTTGAGACTTGCATATTTGAAAGAAGGAGACATGAAGGCAATTATAATGCAAGAATGTATCATCTTCTCTTGGCCTTGGTGGTGCCAAATGCCATGGCATGGAAGCTAATGATTGAGTTAAGGAGCCAAAGACATGTGCAAGAACATCAAGATTCCAAGCATTCCTTTATAAGCTGTCATGGTTATTGCCTCTTCTCTCACATCATCTTCAACATTCAAAATTCATCACAAAACCACTCTGTCAGATGTATATGTGCCAGCAAATATGTTGGACAGCTATTTAATTAGTACAAAAGTTTTATTAATTATGGAAGAATACCATATTTAATGTTTTAGTCATCCTGATGATAAAATCAAGTCCTTCCATGAATACATCTTCTAATTTTACTTCCTAAATAAACAGCTTTTTTAAGATTTTAAGATTTTTATTTATTTTTTAATTATAAATAAGTATATAGGCACATATTTTAATTCTAGCATAATAAAGCAATTTTTTTGAAAAAATATCAAAGTTAATTTTTTTTTAATTCTCTCATTCATTATTCCATCTGTCAATCCAATCTTGAAGTATTACGTAACCCTGACCCAAAACTGTATAATGTAAAAGTATTACATTTCATTAAACATTTTAAATTGCTTACAAAATAAATACTTAATGACGTTTACTTTTGGTATAATAAATGAATATTTTAAAAAAAACATTTATTTTTCCATTATGTTGATTGCATACATAAAGTGAAGGGTTAATTTGACATGAAGCAATGAGTTTAATTTGAATGGCATTTTCAACCAGCAACTTTCAATCCTTTTATTGTGTCTTAAAATAATGGAATCATTGTGGGAGGCTAATAAGAAAAATAATTCATCCAACATAATCTGCAATTTAAGTGATAAAATATTTCGAATGAACATTATTGAAATAAATAAACTTTTCAAAATTTTCTTATAACTTAAGTGACAACTTTATGCAAAAGAAAAATGTACGATTCTGAATAGGAAGTTTGATCTCTATTACAACTTTCATTTGTTTCTTATTTTTTTTCAGTGAAGTTTTTGTTGCATAGACAACTTTATTTTTCTGTATTTACAAAAAAGTGTGTAAAAGTTGAGCTTGCTTGTTTCTTTTTTTTCAATGAAATTAAGATTTGGATGATTATTTTAATACATTTTATGTTGTAGCATAATTTGTTTCCACATAATTTTATAGAAGTGACAACGGAATTTCTTTGAATGGGGTGGAAAAATATTATAGATTTGAATGGGAGCAACAGATATTTTTCTTACTTATATGATATTTTTCTATCCTTTTAAGATATTTTTCACTCAATCAAATATATCTGTCACCTTTTTAATGACACCACCGTCACCAAGCAATCCAAGTCCAATATTATTCATGAATTGTCATCACCTTTTTAATATATTTTTATTACGCTTTTTCATTACTGTCATACTTTTCTTGCTTCATCCCTCAGGTCATTGAAACATTGTAAATGCTTTTTTTTCATTTATTCAATGATATCATTGTTGTCATCGTATTTATTGACGTCTTTGGTAACTATTATCGTTTAAAAATATGGGGAAAAAATAATGCTAAAGAAACAAAGATAATAAAGACAACTAGACTAAAGAGTAAGATAGTAGAAGACGAAAGATTGTATGAAGAAGCAATGTTTTAGAGAAGAGAAAAAAAAAACGACAAAAGTTTTGCTAGTATACTAAAATTAACCGATTAAAGTAACACTAGTCTGAAAAACATTTTTAGTATAGGGAATTATGGACACTACATGTTTTCATTTTCAAAGAATTAATGTCTATTGACCAACATTAATTACAAAATAGTACTTTTTAAAAAATATTCAGCGTTAGCCAAGACCACAACCTTTTTTTTTTCCACTTTCTTGCTCGGAGAATATTTAGATAAAAAAAAAGGTAGGAAACGGGGTGGGGAAACCAAGAGTCGCATATGAAGTCTGTAAAATTAGACAGGGAAGAGTGGATCCGCGAAAGGAAGAAAGTGAAAATTAAAATGTGATGTTTTACATTTTAAATGTTATTGCGCCAACAAATTATGGAAGGAAGTGGCCAACATTAAATACGAAACAGAGTGACAGTGAGAGGCAATCGAATTTCAGAAGCTGTGGTAAGACTCACCATTAGTTATCATGTAGCAAATTAGAAGCTGATTGAGAAAATTTTGAAAAACTAGAAAATTTTGCACAATTCAATCCTCCTCACTAAAACCATGTAAGCTATATTATAACACTGTCACATTCCAGTCTTGCGCAAATCATCAGTTCCATGTGCGAAGTGACACCTTTCCCCAAAAGTGCAGGAACCTTTAGCAAAGTTTTCGCAGAGCTTGGTCTTGAAGTTGTTTGTCGGGGCAGAAGTCTGTGTAAAGCTTTTCATTTGAGGCCCAGAGGCAGCACTAATATTTAAAATAAGTTCGTGTACCATGGCACTGGCTTGCTTGATCTGATCAAGACTGCCTTCAAGCTCGATGTTTCTGAGGTTAGAATCCGTGTCATGATCCCTTACGGCAAGTTTAGCTCCTGTTACACGACAAATTTGCTTTGAGTTGACACCACTTTTTCCAATCACTGCTCCAGCTAGTGAAGCATTGATACTAATTTTTGCAGTGGCCGAGGCTCCAAAGCTGGCAGCTGCACCGTGAGCTGGAAGTGGGGGCTCCACACGTCCACCTATCCTGCTGCTTGGCATTTGTCCCATAACACGGGGATCTTCGTATGAGGGGACCGTAGGCCTGCCAAGCTCCCACTCACCGTGGGCAAAGTGACATTTGTCGCCAAATTTGCAACCCTCAGCCGTATTAAACTTGTTGCACAATCGGGTTTTAACAACTGGAGGAGAAGACCCATCAGGGAAGGATGGTGGAATAGGATTTCTACCAACATGAGGCATAGCAGGATCGCTACCAACATTGATCAGCTGAGAGACTGCTTTGAAGCCACCAGGAACATAATGCAAGAAATGACATCCTTCACCAAATGGGCAGCCAGAGGTGCTGCATTAGAGAGGAAAGAAGATGACATGAGGTTAACATATAATCAACTAGTAAGATTCCAAAGCTTATACAGGTAGGGGTGGGAACTCAGTAAAATGCTAATTCACTCTATGAAGTATGAACTGAAAAGTAGACGCTAAAAAGAGCCAGACAAATAATATACACCAAAGTAGCATCGTTTAAGAATTAAGATGATTCATTTAAAATGCATCAAGAACGCTTTCCCTAACAAAACTAATGCCTTCTTATTTTCATAATTAACATCTTCCTCTTGTTAAGCAAATACAATATAACATTATCTGGGAATTCTTAGCAGTGCAAATACTAATGATGGAAGACCGACGTAACAAACAATATTGAATACCCAATGACAGTACAGGGGAAAAAATCAGTTTCAGACTGGTAAAGTATCATAAATAAGATGGCAAATTATTCTAATGAAAAAATAAGAGAATAAGGAACATGATTATCAAGGATAAATAAGCTTAGAAATTAGAGCGCATTTTATGAGAAAAAGAAATCATACGAAACAAACTACAGCATGGCATATATAACTCACAAAATTCACAGTAAAGGCACTAACTCATAAATCATTTTGAAGTCTAAAATAATAAGATTCGGCACTAACTCAACCATTCTCAATCTGATTTCTCATAGTAAAGGCAACAAACATAGAGAGGCTACAAACATCAAATTACCAAATGATAAGCATTAAGAACACACATTAACAGAAGATAATGGAAAATCCAAGATCCATGTTGCATGAGTTTTATGAAAGCATCTCAAGTCATAGTCTTATTCCTTCTTCGTAAGTAATTTACATATACATCCCTTTTCCATGTAACTAGTAATGTCTATCTGCTATTCTTTCAACAACATAAACATGCATTCACGTGGTCACTTCAGGCTGACTTAGAAGCAACAGTTCAGAATAGAGAGAGAACACAACTACCAAGGCTGGAAAGTAAACCGAAACAGTTGTCCCCAAAAACACAATAGCATCACAGCTCATAACAGTGACTTGTATTTTTAACGTTTCTTACACATTTTATATAATTCATACAAAATACATATAAATTTTAAAAATACTCAAACCTTGACATGTTCATAATTAACAATAAGAAGATATAGGTCTCATCCCTTAACCAATCATACAAGTAAATTAGTAACAAAAATGCCATGGCTAACTAAGAAATGGAGAAAAAGGAGTGAATAATTTGGGTCAGTAGAGATGACCAAAAGGGCATCCCTAAGACTCGGACTAGAGAGAAACTCAGAGAACATAGATTGATGGCACAAAGAAAACAAAAGGGGCGAAAAACTCCTGGGTAAACAGATAACACAAATTAATGAGGATACGTGAACTCAGACCAGAGACAACACAAACAGAGAACATAGACAGATGGAACAAAGAAAACAAGAATTGAAAACTCACGAGTAAATAGATAAAATCACAGATAACTCAATATTCAAGAATGAGCCACTTCCTAATTATTATAGGATTTTATCAATTAAGACTAAAAAATGGAAAAGAATAACTGAAAACGAACCATCAGGTACAAACCCATAATCTCTCCATGTTTCAAACCAGCGAGATAACCATAAAATCACAAGATAAGACTAGGACAAGTCAAATCTTGGGCCCAAAAAGAAACAGGTAAAAGGCTTCATCATAATATTTTAGAAATGTTAGTATGTAAAAGATCTTTTTAAAAAAAATAAAAGGAACTAAAAACATGTATTAAGCTCCAATCAGCAGGGCCGCTTCCTAGATCAGATGGGTGAAAGATATTGCAAATTTCCAAACATAAATTCAGTATCAAGTCATGAACATAGCTTGCCTTGCTCACTCTCAAGCATGAGAAAGATGTCAAACTTCTATGTAATAGTTACTTATTATCAAACAAGATGATAGAACTACCAATAAAGTTAAACATAAACAGGTTAAATCTATCTGCATCAAGGTTTCAATCCGCCAACAAATAGTTATAGAAAGAAATCATGTAGCCACAAAAAAGAATTAAAATTACATTAATATAAGTTGACAAAAATGTCACTCAAACTGACAAACTAAGCATACAACAAAAGATTGTTCTCGATTCCACATCAAATGAGAGAGGACGGGGAAAAGAATATTACTGATGTGCCCGGAAGAATTCTGATTAAATAGGATTTAGAATAAAGACATGACATGACAACACCGATGCTGGCCTAGAAAATATTTTGAAGCTAAGTTAATGGAGAATCTGAGGGTGCAATACGTTGTAGCGTATTTAAAGTCCTATTTGGCATATAACAGTTGGAAAGATTTTCAAAAGAATTGCTAATGGAAGACATTATGACTTGTGTATACATTTGGAGTATGTCGATACAAGACACCATGGTATTTGGAAGACTAGTCTGAATATATGAATAATTACACATCTGCACACAAAAAAAAAAATTATCTGAAAAAATATGTAGATTAAAAATATGAGTTATGTAGCGATATGATCAAATTTTTTGAAGATTACTTTCCTTGTTATCTTTCTAGATTTCAGTACTTTCAAATTATCACTATGCTCTTCCCAAACTCTAAAGCCTTTCCAGTTTCCATGGTTTCAAACTCTATGCTCTCATTCTCTTTAGGCATTACTTTCCAAGCCATGGTTAATCTCCAAATTGATGCATTCAGAACCAAATCGAATTCCTCAGACTTCAATATAATTAAGGCGACAAAATACAGCAGATATCAGCTTCGAGAGTAATATATCAAACAATTGCACAACAGCATATATCAGCTAAGCAGTATAGTCAACAAAAGAACCACATTATCATCATTGTATCATAGAGATCATATGAAAACCAGGTAATTCAACAATTCCATACAAAAATAAGAAAGAAGTGTGTTGTGAATGCTTCTAAGCATCATTCCATCCACTAATGTTTTGGTGTATTGATAGATATATATGTCTTAGGCCATGTACTGCTCTAGCCATTTCAGTGGTTGGCATCACGCCCCTTTACTTGCAAAGATTGCAGATAATTGTATACTACCAATTACGTAGATCAAGTTATGCATCCCATAGAACTGCTTTCAATTATATATTGCCCAGGAAGCCCTTAATAGAACTGATCATTCTTGAGAATCAACAATTTCTGTTCATAGTCTTGTTATCATAATTAGAAGTAGGACCTGTATCACAGCTTTAACTACCCAATTCATTAGTCAAATCATATGGATTCAGCTTGAAGAGACTGTGTATCCATTTTATCTAAAACATTAGAAAATTTATACATATACGAAAGTGCATTAAATTTTTATTTTAGATAAGTTAAAGATTTGAACCTGAAAAACTTTGTGCATGGCTTCGATTTGCTTCCTATACCAGTTGTAAAGGAGTCCGTTTCTGTTACAGAACATTAATTAAGTTCTCTCAGTTAAAATTCCATTGATCTTTTACGATTCAACTTGGATAAGATCCAGTAACCATTTCTTCTTATTATTTGACCAATATTAGCTCATTTAAGCTTACGTATACCGAGTGTTTTCGGAGAAGGTGCACGGGACAAAAATTCAACATCCCATACATCTTACCAAGACAGAACGTAAATTGTTGTGATATTATCAGAAGGCAAAATATTAACAAGACTGTATCTGTAGGGTTAAAGAGAACATGAAATTTTAACTGTTTTAAATAAATATCTGGTTGAAAACATTAACAATATGTAACAACAAATATTTTTAAAGAAAAGAACGATAGCGAAATTAGCCTAGCATTTTTTAACACTTGTCAAGATTTTCCAGCGCTCTTCCATTGTTAATGATTGGGCGCGCAGATGAAAACAAAACAGAACAAAACACGGGCAGCGAATCTTGGAAAGATTGATGAACAGTTAAAGAGCAAAACAACGATAAAAGAGAAAGCAAATTACGTAAGTCGTGAGCAGAAGGAAAGGGAGATGGTAAGTGATGAAAGAGTAGAAACAAACCTGGCCTGAATTTCTTGGCGGCGCCATTGACATTGAAGGCAGCTTCAGTCCTCCCCCTCTTGCGATGATCCATGAAACGCAGAGGCAACAGAGAATAGATCGAGTGAGAGTTAGTTGGTTTGAGCTGAAACCCTAACCCTAATATTTGGGTGTGGCAGTGGAAGAGCAAGAGCAAGAGCAACAGCAACAGCAAGAAGAAGGAAGATTAGGGTAATAGGATACGTAGGCGTCTTCTCTACCTCATCTCATTCTCTCTCTTCGCCGTATATATAATCTTAGATCTATGGACATCATGCCCTATCTTTTTCTTATCTCACCAACTTTCTCTCTCTCTTAATTTATTTTACAAATTAGCATCCTTTATTGTGTGCATGATGGGAAAACCCTAAAAATGAGAATTCGGCTTCCTCAACCAAATTTTGGGAGGAGTTTTTGCTTTTTATTTTAAGATAAAGGGAAGGAAAAATAGAAAAGAAAATATTTTAGGTAGAAGGTTTATTAAAATAATTAATTAAAATTGGGGAGAATAATTTTTAATTGATTTGAGAGAGGAAAGAAAATAAATAATTATGTAAGGGGAAATATAATTGGGGCTTGTAGAAAATTTTAAAATTTTGTACATCTTTATTATTGTTGTTATTATTATTGATTGAAGAAAAATTTGGAAGGTTTTCAAAATGCAATATGAAATAAGTGAAATTATAAAGTGGAATTGTATTTATATTGAAGAAATAATTGATTGTGGACAAAGGAAATTTAAAATAAATAATTCAAAAATGTTTAAATTGAAATGTAATTGGTTTGTGAGAAAGAATAAAATGAAAAGTAATTTAAGGGTGAAAAAATATTGTTATTGTGATATTGTTTTTGTAAAATAATATGGAAATAAATAAACTTGTTATTATTATAACAGTTAGTATACGAATTGAATCAAAGATAGAAAAAAATTAAAAAAAATGGTGTGGATGTTTATTATTAGTGTTGTTATTCTTGGTCACGTTAAATTCTGAAAGGATTTTAAAAAATGTAACAAGAGATGTAAAATGAATTAAAATATAGAGTGGAATTTGTAAATGTAAATTAAAGATAAAAATTGTTGTATAATCAAATTTTAAAAAAATAAGTTAAAATGTTAAGACTAAGTTTAAGGGTGAAAAAAAATGTTTCATTGATAATTAAATGTGTGTATTATTATAGTGGTTTGTATATAAATGTAATCAAATATAGAATAAAAATTTCAAAGTTTATAATAATAATAATAATAATATAACATAATTGTGTTAAACTTATAAAAGAAATAACTTCAAATTTGAAATGAGTTAACGTGTAAAATTCAATTGTTAAAGTTGTATTAAATAAGAAAATTAAATCTTATAAATATAATGTTAACTTATTAGATGTGAGTAAAATTAATGTAACTTTTTAGACTTAGAATTTGATTTGTATTAATAAGATGGAATGTCATGAGAATATCTTAATTTTCATAATGGTGACTAATTTTATGTCATTTGGTGGACTGTGACAAAGTGTTTCTCATTAACTATTCCATTCAAATGACAAGGTTGTGTAGTCATTTATAAGGAAATTAAAAAATGATAATTATGTTATTGAAGTTTGTTAAATATATATATATATATATATTTTGTTAAGATTAATTACAAACAAGTTAGAAAATAAGCCAATTGAACTAAAGAGATGCATGTCTATTGTCATGCATATTATGTTGTAATGTAGGTAAAATGTATTCTTTAACTACAAACGAATATTAACAATGTTTCTCTCGTATCTAATAATAATGAAAAAAAAAAAAATTTACATTCATATGTCATTTGACAACCATGATACGAGAGTATATGTATGTGATAAAGAACAAATATGTAAATTTAAGACTTAAAAGATACTTAACACATAATAAATAAGTAAATTTAAAACTTAGAAGGCAGTGAAGACATGACAAAAGTTGGTAGAGAAATTCAAGTTTCAAAATTATGGATGAAATAAGCATGGTTTTAAAATGTAATAATAGTTATGGTATCAGTTGTAATTATTAATTAAATTAAAATTAAGATGAAAAAATAATATAAAAATAATTAATTATATTTTTTATTTTTATTGTAAATTTAATTTGGAAAATATATAAAATTGTTATTTGAATTAAAATTTATATTTTTAGTTTGTAAAAAATATATAAATAATTAGCAGTAAAAAATAAATAAAATTGTTGAGGTATTTTTATAATTAAATATTAGTTAAATGATTTAATATCATTATTAATAAAATATAAATAATCATATTATTAGATGGTTTTAATACTAAAAAATAAAACTAATATTATTATTAATAAAATAAATATTCATGCAATACTTACTTAATATAAAAATATCCTTATATTTTTGATGTATTTTTCAAAGTTTTCACATATATAATATTTAATTATTATATTGTCCTTGCCTAAATTGTTACCTGTTACTACTTTTACCAATTTTGATTAATAATTGTTAGTTTCGAACAAAAAGTGTATAACAAAATAATAAGAAAGAGAAAAGGAAAAGATAAAAAGTATAGAGAAAATAATCCGGACAAAAAATTGAAAACATACATTACATGCTAATTTTAATTAGAACTCCTCACCTCTCTTAAACTCACTAACGAAATGAAAAATTACTTTTTTACATGTCATTTGATAATAATTGGTTGTAGTTGGGAATATGAGGGTGATGGATTTTTGTTGTATATAAGGAGCTTGCAAAAGTTGTGACATTGATAAATATATATAGAATTGACCATGTATCATTTACTTTCCGATACGAAATAAAGATGCATTCCACACCAAAACAAAGTCATTTCTTAATAGTTGATCCACTTTAAATGCTTAGTCTTGTCAGATTTTGTGTGATTGTCCTAACATGTCAAATATGTGAAGTTTGTCCAAATTATTAAACGAGACAGAAAACTCCTACAAGAGACTAAATTATAACTAAACTCTATAGACTGATATTATTTGATTACTTTAAGCAAATGATATGTCTTCATATTGCCTAAAGTTTGGATGTAGAATTATGTTGAGCTTGATACCTCAAAGTGTATGGATGAATCCCATATAAATAAGTTGTTATAAAAAAGCTTTTGTTGAAATTAAAAATTTTGAATTAAATTGGAGAGATTACTTTTCTTATTATCTAAAACATCATTCTGAGTGATGTTTCTTGAAGTTTAAAGTTCTTATCACTCCATCTATGAACTACAAGTTATAAAAATTGTTATGTAAAAAGAAGTGTGATAGGCAACACTATACCATATCTAACAAAAAAACATCAAAAAAATATGTATTTTTTATTTATTTATAAAAAATAAGTATATTTTTTATCGAAAATAATTAAGTCAGTGTCATGAAATCCCAATTTCAATTGAATAAGTCATTCACGTTAACAAAATTCTTGTGAAAAAAATAATGATACAATTTCAATAAAAATAAATAAAACTAAAAAGTCATGCCTTAATACGACATATCAATTTTCATAAAAAAAATAAATAAATTTAGACATGTTTTATAAAAAAGTTGCACATGTTTAATGCTTTCACCTACCCTATCTAGTATTCCATAAACCATAGCTATCCACTCATTATTTTTAATTTGGCATTTATTGCTCTGTACCAACTTTATCACCTCGTTTTATGTAAATTAGTAAAAAACGGTAATTACATCATCAGATCAAATTTGTTGCTTATCAGAAATTAAAACTCCTCCAATGAGGTCTAAACCCAACAGCCCGAAAAATCCGAATTTCCACCATGCATAAAAAGAAAAAGAAAAAGTGCTAATATGTAAATTGGACTTGCCTTGAGTCTGTTTCGATAAATTTGTTCCAAAACGGTATAATTTCTGGAATGAATTGGTTTTATTAGTACATTCAATTAGAACGAATTAAGTAAATAACTCATAATTTTCAAATTTGGTGACTAGATAACAAATATACAATGAAGATATAATTCATATAATAATTTTATCACAAAAGATTTATATTTTATTATCTAATTAGTGTTTATTTATGTACGACAAGTATTTTTATTACTTTTTATTCATTAAAAAATCTTAACAGAATTTATTTCTAATAAATTATTTAACCGATCTAGATTAATTATAATTAAGTTGACTTAGATTGGGTCAAGTAGGTGAATAAAAAACGTGAAACAGACCCATTAATTTAATTTAGTTGGGTAAAAACTAGATTAAACTGAATTATCACGTCACGTGCAACCCTAATAAACTCTGCAAAATTGCTGTTTCTGATTTCACACAAACACAAGTGTTGTTCCACTTCCTCTGAAAACTCAGTCCTTTGGAACATCCTTAAATGGTGAACAGTACAGTGTCTGCAAAAGGGTGTTAGCTGAACTTCACATTCTATCTTATATTTGAACTCTTCTTCCCGGGTAAAGGAAAAGATGCTCACTTTCGACCAATTTAGGAACAAAAATACGTTAATAGGTCTTGGGTTGGGACAGTTTCTCTCTCTTCTGATCACTTCCACTGGTTTCACCTCTTCTGAATTGGCCAAAAAAGGTTTGGCTGCATTCTCCTACGATTCACTGAAATTCTGTCTTATAGTTTATTTATTGCTGGTTTTTAATTGTTAGTCAACGGAAGTCCTCAGTTAATGAATATTTTTGGATTGGCTTAATTTTCTTTACGAGTTCTCTCCATTAATTATTGTAAACGTGTCTTTTGATCAGTAGGTTTTGCTTTTTAGATTTCATTTTAACATGTTATGTTCTTCCTCACCTGTTCTTTTGCCCCTGCTCCCTACTTAAGTTGATTTTATTCAGTTCTAAAAAGTGTTATCCTTTATTGTATTGTTACAGGGATTAATGCACCAACTTCACAGTCGTTTCTAAACTATGTGTTTTTGGCAATTGTCTACGGGAGCATTCTTGTGTACAGAAGGGAAGCACTTAAGGTTATAGGCCAGGGCTTTAATTTATTTGCAATTCATGATGCTGTGCCTTAGATAATTAATATTTGTAATTTTTGTTTCTTCTGTCTGAAATTAAAGGAAGAATATTCAAAACATTCTTTTATCTATTTTGTGCATATTAACTTCATCTCATTTTAAGCTGGTGCTTTCATTAGATGACAGGAAACTATTGGTAGTATCCCTTTTATGCCTACAGTTTATCTGTGCTTTCATACTGTGCTATCATTTTTAAATGATGAACATCACGTGACACAAGGTTTGATGAACATCACGAGAAGGGGACAGAAAGAAACAACGAATTTGCAGAGCCATTTGGTTGCTTTGGAGTTTGTAAAGAGAAGTCTTGATGTAGCACTGTATAGATCCGGAGGTGACTATAATGTTGCTGAAATAGATGGGTATTTGTATAAGTAAAAAGCGTTGTTCATATAGAATTAGACTAAAAAGAATGTTGGAGTAGAATGGTGTCTCAAATGTCTATGAATCTTCTATTTCTGTTTTCGATAAGTATATTGTGGATCAGTGATATCTCTAGCCAGTATTAAAAGGTTGCATCTATTTGCATGATCCTATGTATCTACAAATTTTGACTATTCTTGGGAAGCTGTTATGGAGAAATAGACTACCACACTTTTAGGACACGTAATGTTATTATACTGTTTTTACTTTATAGCATGAGATGTAATATTCATTAACTTCTTCCTTGGTAAAAAAGAAACCTCCAACTAGAGGGTGCGAGACTACTTCATTTAAAATATATATTGATATGCTCTTTTTACTCTGATCTCTTTTGAGCATTGAACATTTAAAGATAATTTCACTGATGAAAAAAAAAAATTTAAAGGTAATTTCACTAATCCATATGGTATTGGTGCAGGCAAAATGGTATTATTACATACTTCTTGGCTTGGTTGATGTTGAAGCAAATTTTCTTGGTAAGTGTTTCTGATGGCAAAGACATAGTAAATACTTGGAGAACATTGTTGAAAATTGAAATTAATATATTTGTATTCAATCTGCTCAAGCCTGTATGTCTCACACTTAATTTTCCAAATTTAGATTACTTCAGTATAACTTTCATGTTTTGTTTCTAATACATCTGTTGGACAATTCATATTTATTCTATTGAAGCAAGTTACCTACTGAGTTGCATCATTTTACTTTGGTGACTTACATGCTAATTCTCATCTAATGAACAGTTGTGAAGGCGTACCAATACACATCAATAACAAGTGTGATGCTGCTTGATTGCTGGTCAATCCCATGTGTCATGCTTTTTACGTGGCTCTTCTTAAAAACAAAATATAGATTCTTAAAGATAACTGGTGTACTTGTTTGCCTTGCTGGCCTTGTCCTGGTTGTATTTTCAGATGTCCATGCTGGCGATCGAGCAGGTTGGTGGCTTATAATTTCTGAGATTGACCCTGATATATTGTGCATGTCTAAACACCAACATAAAACAGACACATTTAGAAAGATAGAGTTCGGTGTTCAGTATCTTTGTTCTTCAAATTTGTTTTTGTGCATGTTGATCTTGTCATTTGTCATCAGTAAGGTATATCTTTCTCCTTATGGTAATTGTCTAATCGTATATGCACATGCTACAGGTGGAAGCAACCCTCGTATAGGGGATATTCTTGTTATTGCTGGTGCAACACTGTATGCTGTCAGCAACGTCAGCGAGGTAAACTGACTGCACTTCACATTTTGCAATACTATCTGCATATACTCATATTGAAAATCTTATCTAATTGATCCAAATTTTCAAGTCAGCTTGAATCTGAGATCTCGACAGCAAAGTAAGAATATGATGCATTTGGGCTAATCTCTTTTGGTATTGTTATTTCTTTCCAATTACAGGAGTTTCTAGTGAAAAATGCTGATAGAGTTGAGTTGATGGCAATGTTGGGTGTCTTCGGTGGCATTGTTAGTGCCATTCAAATGTATCCTTGAAATTAATTTCATTAAGAGCAGATTTAGATCCTTTTGTTGAATAATTTTCTTAACTTCTTCTACCTGTTTAATCTTCTTCAAACTTGTGCTTTATTAAGTTTGCATTGAGGAATCCACTTTATGACACTTGCTGAAACATTAATTCCAACATCTATAAATAACATATTTGTATTGATTTGGACTTTCTATACATCTTCATTCCATTCACCCGTTGCATAGCTGAAGTCTCTGATTGCAATTGCTTTACTCTGGTTTAATAAATCGAACTATGTCATTATCACATTGCGCTGGGAATTTTAATTTAGAATTGACTACGAAATGTTAAAATAGATAGTAGTTTTTAAATTAATTACAATTAGCTGAGATAAATATAATTTTGGTATCAAAGTTTCTTTTTGAATTCAGAAAGTAAAAGAAAAGGTTGAAAGCACTTGTATATAGTACACTCATGACATTCGTAGTTCTCTTTTTCCTGTGTTGGTCTTAATGATTATAATGTACTACAGAAGCATACTTGAGCGCAATGAGCTCAAATCTATTCACTGGTCAGCCGGAGCAGTAAGTTCTCTCTCTCTCTCTCTCTCTCTCTCTCAATTATAACACTCACACCGGCACTCTATTATTTGAGTAATTGGCAAATTCCACTTTTTCTAAGATGTATGCATGGCTGCAAGAGTCTGTCTCAGATGTACATGTTTGATTTCATTCACATGGTCCTTCTCTTTATGTCTGGAAGAACCAAAAATACCGAGTTGGTTTCTGTTTGCAATCATGGAATGAAACAATGAATTTGGTCCTAAGAATGGTGACGTGCCCCTTTCTCTTGGGATCAGGGATAAATATTTTGGAACCATCCCCACTCACAACCGGCATAATGATTATAGACTATTCTCTAGTTTGTTTTACATTTTACTGCATCCCCTTAAATGCTATCTGTTTGCACATCAAATTGTTTATGTTCTAGCAACATGTCAATTTATTGTTTGTGACCCTTTCTTGCCATGGTGACTGCAGGCGCTTCCTTTTGTTGGATTTTCGGTGGCTATGTTTATGTTTTACTCTTTAGTCCCCGTCCTACTTAAGGTGTGGATTTGAACTACAATGATTCTGCAGATTTGGTAGCTTGAAATTGTATGTTGCTAGATGTAAAAAAAGTTATCACATTATGGAAGTAAATTTTTGGTTTTGTTACTTCTTTTATTGAATAATTTTCTATTAACTTTACAATTAGGTTTATTTCTTGGATCAAACTATTCAATAATTGTAAGCATTGTGAAAAATTTTTCACCCTTGAAGGTGCTCGAGAATCTTGCGTAGTACTTGTTTAATACCTGCTTGATTCTCAACATCTCTCTTGCGTCACTTATAGTATTGAAGTGTTAGATGGCGTTAAACCATTTTACAGTTTAGCTTTAGCTTAGCTTTACCAACATGAGAACTAGCATTTTCTGATATTCTTTGTTTTGTCACAGATCAATGGTTCCACTATGTTAAATTTGTCTCTGTTGACCTCCGACATGTGGGCTGTCTTAATTCGCATTTTCGCTTACCATGAGAAGGTCTGACATCACCCTTGAATCACGCTATTGTTTCCAATCAAATTATGAGTGGCATGCAAAGTGTACTAATATTTCAAGTTCCAACTTTGCTTTCCAGGTTGATTGGATGTACTATGTGGCCTTTGGTGCTGTTGTTGTTGGTCTTATTATCTATTCTGGGTATGTAATTTCACACAATCCTTTAATGCTGAATCACTGCAGAGTACTTCACTCAATCCTGCTGTAAAGTTTTCCTCATTATTAGAGTGAGATGCCTACTGCAGTTTGATTTCTCTAATATACGAAGTTTTTGCTGAACTGATTGCAGTGGTGACACAAATGAGAATCAAGACCATCTTCATGGTGCTGAAGATGCTAATCAAAGACAACCTGATGAAGAAGCTACTACTTCAGGTAAATTATAATAGCAGCACCTGGGCTGGAAGCTCAAAAGAACTAAGCACGCCTTAAGAGGCGTTTGAAGGGTAAATCACGAGGAGTCTCCTTCAAAGATGGACATTTTACTTGTTTTCCAAGACTGCAAAACAAGAAGCATTAAATTCGATTCAATTTGTGTAGATAGAAATTTGAGTGTTTTGGACCGATTTGTTAATGTTGATTCTAAAATTCAGTCTGTAATAATAGCTTGCTAAATGTGACATTTTAATTACTTTGAAGAAAGAAAATCTTTTAAAAGATAGATTTTGGGTTGATTAAGGATGTATATTTGTACACTCCATGAATATTTTGAGCCACCATCGATCTGTCCCGGAATGTCAAAAATACATTTTGGAAAGTTTTTTGGAAAGTCCATTTTAAAATAGATAGGAAATGACTCAAGAAATGAGAATACATCTCGAAAAGTCTATTTCAAAATGAATAGGAAATGACTTACGAAATTAATTGTTTCGGGATTGCCCTTTGACAATCTTGAATGCATTCTTTAATCTCCGTTATCGGGAGTAGTTGTTAAAAGGTATCGGTCTTTCTTCAACGTCCAATCCCTCAAGCAAGAAATTTTCTTTAATATGTGGATATATTGGAAAACTGTCCGGAAGACAATATTAAATGCGAGTTCATAATTTTAACATATTAAACATCGCACCGCTGGTTTGATCCGTTCACTAGTACACAGTGATGATGCCACAAATGAGGTATTGACGTGCTATCTTCTTATCTTCCAGGTATAATGCTCAATCAATCTCATACATTTTGATATTGCTATCTAAGTATAATGCTCAATAAATCTCACACACTTTGTTTGTCATTGGTAATGGTATCAAGGTACAATGGTCAATCTCATCGGTAGCCACCAAGGCCATAAGGATATTGAGGATAACCACCACCTGTTCCCATCATGGAGTTATAATTACCGGGCATGTTAGACCCAGGAGGCAGTCCAGTGGGTGCAGGTGGTGGCTGCATCTGCCCCATGCCCCTCATGTTCATCCCCATCCCTACAGTCGCGTTCATGCCTCCTCCGTAACTTCCCATGCCCATACCCATCATTGGGTTTGATGTAGGTGGTCTGAGAGCACCAGAACCAACCCGGCCCAAGCCTGAACCAGATCCCATGGCTTTACCCATGGTTACAGTTGACGTTACCGATGTCGTGGTGGGCTTCTCCATCCTCTTTTCCTTCCTATTAATTGCATCAAAGTCCACTCCAATATTTGCTAAAGGGTTTATTTTAGCTGCAAATGAAAAACATGAGAAGTCAGTGTTCATCCAGATAAGACTTTATAAGTTGGAAACAGTCTGAGAAGGTATATAAGCATAACACTCACGTCCAGATATATTCAAATTAACCAAGCCCCTGCTTAGTGTATCAGCCCAGACTGTGGATTTTGTCTCAAACTTGTCCTTGGAGGATGATTGAGAAACAGCATTCTGCGAAGCATGTACTTCCTGTTGTGCCATTAAGATTCCGCTGTTAAACTGTGATGCTTGATCAATGGGGTATTGAGAAGACAAATAGTTTGCAGTCCGTCCCATTGAAAGTTCGGGAGCGGTGTGTGCATGAGTAAGTGCCTTAGGTCCTTGTTCATAGGTCTGGTTCATGTGTCCACCTTGCGTTTGAGGGAACATGCCAGAAGCTCCTTCAGTCATAGAACCAGCCTGGGGAGGGAATCCACCATATATATGACTAACTGACGGCACAGATTGATCAGTGTGAGATGGAAAGGGTTGCTGTGTAGTGGGATTCGATGACAGGGGTTGTAGCAGTTGGCCACCAGGAACTGAAACGGCCTCTGCGGCAGGTTGACTGGTTCCAGCTGAGAAACCTTGCTGTGCATGTTGGCCAGACTCTGCAAAAAAAGATTGTGAGGCCTGAGCATGAGGATGAACTGAAAAGTTCTGCTGTGAGGTTGTCCCAGGTAATGGTGGAAGTGGAAGAATGTCTGCAAGAATATCAGTTTCCTGTGATGCTGACAAAAACTGGGAGTCCAATGACAAAGACTGAGTGTCACGGTCTCTGGGTGGAGGAGAAAATGAGTCTCCAAACCCAAAGTTAGAGACTGATTCTGTGTTAGAACCACTTGGCTGGGATGGTGGACGACTCTGGGATTGAGGGGGAGGAGTTTCGGCGGAAGGAATGGCCTTAAACGGTGAATCACCAAATGGGTCTTCAAACACCTGCCAAAAGTTAAACCAACAAAAAACCAGGATTAACAGAGATGAAATCTGGTCAAAGGATATAAAAGGAAATGTTTTATACGCACTAAGCTGCAGAAGCATATAAAAAGTTTTTCGAAGCATAAGCACAGTAAATATGCCCCTCAGAAACAAAACTCTTCCTAGTTTTTAGGTTCCCTCCATTCATCATAATCCACAAACAGAAGTTACAGTAATTAATACGCTACATTTCTTAATTTGAAGCTACCCACCTAATTGTTAACAATCAAGCGAGCAAGAAAATCATTCCAAGCCATACACAAAAATTCATTCTTATTAAATAATACAGCGTATTCAAATACTTTCTTAGAGTGAAGGTATAAACAAACAAGCAAATTCCTACCGGATTGAAATTATTAGTAGCAGATGGTGGCGGTGCAAAGGCCACAGTTGAATCAAGGTTTGTGTTGCCTTGAGAGGTTGTTGTTTCTGGTGCAGAAGGCACAGGAACCAATGCATTTGAAGATAATTCAGATAGGGAGCCGAACAAGTCCATTTCAACATTACTAGCAGGAGCTCGGGCAGCTAATAAGAAACATAAAGATATCAGAATATAAAAGCATAACAATTGTTTCTTGCTAAGAAAGCAGCATTAAAGCATAACAGAAGCCCTTAAATATCATCAAAATTGAAAAAATCCCCAAATGGCAGATGATATGATAGTAATTTCATCAAACTCAACTAAGGTCAAGATATTGATTATTCAAGTGTGGGACTCAAGTGATGGATATATGAAGTGTTACATGTAACTAACCACACAACATAGTTGAACAATCCTTGAAACTTAGAAAGCACTTTCAAGTTTCAGCTTGTCCATAATATATTTCTGAATTACATTCTACTAAGGCATATAAGCAAAAAGAACAATTATGAGCTTCACGAGTGAAATGCCCTGCTGCTATTTTATTAACAGATATTCACTTGTATACTGGATCTTGAGTTTCTGTTTCAAATGTCTACAATTAAAAAACTCATTTTTCGAAAGAAAGAAGTTGTCACACCTGATACAGGATGACCACGAGGATCAAATTCATCAAAAGCCTCAGCTTCTCGGTTTCCAGATGTTGCAGTAGTGGCAGCAGCAGTTGTTTGTGTCGGATTATCACTTACAGGAGAAGAGCCTTTTGGGGCAGATGCAGCTGAAATTCCCCCATCCCTGCAATCAAAGTGATTTAGTAACAAAATATCTTTGGTATAGGCAATCTCCGTATTATAAAATTCATACCTTTCATTGTGTAAAGGGCTTTGAGAAAGAGCTTCTTCATAACTGGGAGGAGCACCCACATTTTGCTCAGAAAGTTTCCGCTCTAACCTGCCCATGGAATTGCATATGTGCATATATTATTTGTGCTATAACCGCATAAATTGATGCTAGAGTTACAACTTACAAAGGATTAAATATGTGCATATATATTATTTGTGTCATGTAATAAATATAAAATTACATCGTTTTAATCAAAAAGCCAATTGATAAAAGCCAAATCCATCAGCTTAATGCAATAAAGCATATACAGATCATAACAACTAATAAGAGTCTAAGATCCAAAACCAAATGAACCCCAAGAACTATAATTATGAACAATAAAAACATTGTCTATTTCAGATAAAAAAAATGTGGCTATCTCAGGCACATACCGAGATGAACGCTGACCATCATCGTCAAAATTATTATGATCATGATCTCTGTCAGAGCCCCTGCTTCTTGAGCCATATTGGTCGTCATCAACACTTCTTCTACGGTACTCATCATCCCTATAGCCATCTCGACTATATCGATCATCATCTCTATAGCCCCATTCTCTTTCTCTGCCATAGCCATGATCACTTCTATCTTCCTCCCTGCTTCCATAACGATCATCTTCATATCTATCACCATAAGCCCCACTGCTAGAATGTGAACCAGGCCTGTACATTCCACCTGTTGAACTGCGAAACCTGGTGAATCATGTGGGACAATTACATATCTCCTCCAGATTGAGAAACCCAGTATAAATATTTACATATTATACCCTGTGATTTTACATTTGCGATCTAGAAACCCAAAAGAAATTCAAATACACAAAGGATGGATATTACAAAATACAGGGAAAAGAAATATATTTTCTTCCCCAGCAAGGCAGTAGATATAAGATTTTATAGCTACCGGAAAATAACAAAGTTCAAAATATATATAAAAAAACACACAAATAAGAGAATTACTTGTCCCTGTTAGCAGCAGCCTTCTGCCTAACCTCTATGATTCTTTCTTTATCATTCACAAGGACAATGAGATTCTGTGATTTCCTCCTGACATTGTTTCCCTGGTCTCTTCCACTGGAATCGATATATTGAAAATTGGACAAACTCTGTTGATATGAACATTTACAATATTATCAAGTTGCATTCTAATGTTTAGATCATTTCAATAATATTAATAGTTTGAAAATGAAAAATACTTATCAGTTTATAAATGTTTCAATTGACAGAAAATTACCGATATTTGGTAGGCATGCTCCCTAATCTCCTCTATGACTCTCTCTGACCCATTAGCCACCACGTATTCTAATACTGTCAAAGCCTGTTGTTGAACATTTAATACAACAATGTAAATGCATTCATTCCCAAGAGGGCATGATCAGAAATAAATGCATAAACATACTAGACAGAGTTCTTGAAAGGCAAGAACCATTAGTGGTTTGTGAATAAGTATCAAGACAAATTTCATAAATAGTGTACTTCAGTTCATGGATGCATTTAAGTATTGAAGGCCGAAAACAAGAGTGTTATGACAATAAACAAAAAGAAAAAAGAGATTCCAAGAGTAATCCCATCTAAAACAAGTTCAGCAAACCTTATAGACATGCCGCCAATTCTTGCCCGTGTCATTAATCCGCTTCCAGATTATTGCCATGATCATTTGGTATTCATGACTGCAAGGGAGCTCAAAAATGAGATATTTGTAATACAATATCAAGCATAAACTGATGAGTTCAAGCTTACTAATTTCTGGTAGCCTGTGCAATATCCGCTAGAAGTGATCCATGAGGACCCCATGCTTCATTGTTGGTAGCATCAAGAACCTGGAAGAGGGGAGAAACCAGTCTAATTAAAATTTGCAAAGTAAGATTATAATGTGTAAACTCCAAGATAGTCCACAAACAATTTCTTTTGCGGGCAAATATTAGAAAAGTAAATTCAGATTGCAGACTTCACATAAATCCCACACCATTGTCTTTGTAATGAGTTATATTACATGCAATTCAGTTTTACAGTAAATGTTAAGCGAACAAAATTACCTTCTGTTCTATTCCAGGAACTTTAAGTACTTTCTTATTTACTTCTCTTTTACTGCAAGGATAACGAAGATAGTGAGGAATTATGAAATAGGGCTGAGTTAAAAAATAGTAACAAACACCACCGTAAACAGTTAGACTTACAGTTCCCTAACAGTTTGACCAATGGCCTTCTTCATCGTAGCCGGTTTTCAGAATTAGCGTGCCAAAACCACGCTTAACTGCCAAGTAGAAATAAAAGCCATTTCAAACATTTGTCATGGACTAATTCAAGAAAAAAGTATTTTCCAAGCAACATGACAGCTACTTGAATGCTGAAACGACTTTTTCCTATCAGTATTCTTTACTTGTAAATAGAAGTTTAGAGTAACCAAACCAATCAGTTTGAGTTGACTTATTCATCAAAGAAGAAACAAGAAGTACAATGTCTGCACAATATATGATGAAACAATAGGCAAATGGCCATTAACTATGTAAGAAGTAAAATTTTATGTCTTCTTGGGAGTTGGGACATGGGAGCAACATCAGAACTCAACTAGAGTTGCATGCCAAATTCTACTACGGAGAAAGAACCAACATCACTATCAAATAAGTCTTACATGAACTTTCAGAGATCAATCCAAATTCTCAAACATGCAAATGACCAATGCTATGCAGTGTCAAACCTCATGAATTTCACTTCACCCCCATCGTTTCTAACAGCAATCAAATTTCAGACAATCAAATTGTACTAGAAAGCATGGAAAGACATGAAATAAAGGTCCATGAGTGAAATCACAGAGAAAAAAGAAAAACAGGACACTATAATCCTTCAAGCAAAAAGTTGAATTGGAAAGAACATTGAAAACTTAAAGAGGAGCACCGTCATAATCAAACGTAAATCCGAAGATAATAAATAATCATAAGAAATGATAAAAGATAAAATCTTTATAAATATTGAGCCAAAACAAGAAGCAAGGAGCAAATTACACGAGAAAATAAGCAACAAAACGAAGATCAAAAGGGGTCCCCGGAAGAAGCTTGGCATGAAAGACTTAAAATTGAGATAGAATAAGGATATTAAAGAGATGCAATAGATCAAAGAAATGAAAAAGTGAATAAATTGTAGCAAAGGTAGATCTGGGTAGACGGAACCTGATCAAACTAGTCGGCTGAAACCAGAAACTGAAGGTGGATGGGACGGTAATGAAGAGAGAGAGAAATTGAATTGCGAGGAAGACAGCAGTAACCAGGTTACAATTGTGTGAGTTGTCTCAAAAATAAAATTACGAGGGAAAGAGAAAGAGAGAAAGAAATAGAAATAGAAAGGCTGTCTTTCTTGTTTGCGATCATTTTCTCTTTCTACAGGTTTCCAGTTGAAACCAAAGAAAATTCACACTGCAACTTACGTTAAAGGAATAACCTTTTGAGGTTTTTTTTAATCTACTTTCATGGTAATATTGTGACACCAGTGAAAACAGTTCAGGTTCTTCTCATATATGTTCCAACTTTGTATCGGTCAATCTTCTTTCCCATCACGATTAAGTCAAAATATAGTTACATTTCTTCATTGCAAGCCAAATGGGTTCAAAAAGTTGACTGGGTAAAGAGAAAACGAAAGTTCAATATTTTACTCCCATTTGAAGAAAGTTTGGATTTTTTAAAGTGTAAAACAAATTGCTATTAATAAATTAAAATTTATTTTGAATACAAAATTATCACATTGGTATGGATAATATTGAGTTTTTATTTGAAACATTTGACGTCTTTTTTTTTTTTTTTTTTTTATAATAAAGATATATATTATTTTTTTTTTTTTTAATTTTTTAAGTTTTTTTTTTTTTTTTTTGTTTAGAATAAGGATGCATGTATCGTTGTATCTCTTGCAAGGTTTAAAACAAAATCTCCATCACTGTCTACCAACTGTTATTCTTAGAAGCAGTGTCAAAGTTTGTTGGGCGACAACTAGTCTACCTCAGAACTCCACCAATTCTCATATTCAAAATCAAAATCATCAACTCATTCTATTGATAACAATTTATTGAATTGGTTTTTAATTTTGTAAATTATTAATTTAGTCTTTGTCATTTACAGTTCCTTCAATCCCTTCCACTTTATTCATTTTCTAGTTATATATTAATTACATTATTATTTTGATTTATCAGTAAGAATGAGATCATTTGATTACATAAATTGTTTTTTTACCTATTAATATACGAATTTAATTTGTGTTGTTCTTATTGTCACGCAGCTAGTATATATAAAACGGGTTCTTTATTTATTTCCTACATGTAGTGTATTTTAAACTATTAAATTAAAATATACTATTCATAGAAACTGGATTAAAATTAACGGTAATAGAAATTTATCTGGTAAAAAACATGTTGTTGGAAGACGATATCCACTGCTTTGAATCAAATGCTGGTAAAAATAAAAATAAAAA
>Ga0099825_1001027_pt1 | contig 33977 bp, 10 predicted proteins | sample SiratroredBW_FD_76838 | JGI IMG/M metagenome (GOLD analysis project Ga0099825, IMG submission 76838) | Root nodule microbial communities of legume samples collected from California, USA - Siratro red BW | ecosystem: Host-associated > Plants > Roots > Nodule | place: USA: California | collected...
TCAAGCTTCCCACAGGCGTGTAACACTAATCCTAATCCTTTCATTTAAGTTCACAATGAAGTTTAATACAATAAGATTTTCAAACATGTAGTTGTAATGTTCAGATACTTGTATTATTTGCTCATTTTCCTATTGGACCTCATAGAGACGTTTCATCGATGTACTAAAAAATGGATTTGTATCATTTAATACTATATGTATTTACTAAAACTTCTCATTCTTGTTGGTTGAAAACTTAAAAGGAGCTGGGAGATGCAGTAAAACTGAACTTGTAATGTAGTTACTGGGCTTGAAAGAGTATAAATAGGTATACTGAGTACTGGTTACATGGATAAATTTTATTTCAATGGATTAGATAAAAAAATACTTATCAATTCAATTTATTAAAAATTTGATCTAATCCAATTTTATTTAATAAAAATTTATTAAAATCTATTTATTAACAGTTTTTTTATGAAAGGATATCTAATCTATTAACAATATTTTGATGGATAGATACCCAATTCATCTACAAGAATAATATTCTCTAGAAATGTTAAAAATAAATTTTTGAAATTATGTTTTAAAAATTAAGAAAGATTTTTTTTTTAATTTATTATATTGATATCCCTTGTGAGATGAGAATTGCTAATTGGCCTACTTGTGAACTAAAATTCAAATTGTTTATGACTGTTTGATGTTGAAAAACTTCTAACAATAGGGACATTTAAGTGCTTGACGTTGAATAACATATTTAGTGGAGCACTTAAGGGTTGTGCTGGTGTTTTAGTCTGTGACATCCCATGCAACTAATGATATTCTGCTTTAGATACGGATAAATAAAGAATAATCTACATCTTAATGAAACATTACACACATTAAAAAAAACATATGAGAGATTTCAAGAATCTGTTTGCTTAATTGATAGTATTGATAACACCAGAATATACAACCATCCCTTTTATTCTCTCTGCAGCAAAAACTGTAAAATGTGGTGCATAAAATTACAAATCAATTTGTGACAAAGCATCATCTAAAGAGCCGCGACTACGAGGAACGAAATATCTAAGGACCTGGTGCATCCCACTCAAGACAAGTTCAATTTTCAATTATTTGATGTCAACAACAGGATTTGATAAAGCCTATAAGATTTATAAATAAAATTAATTTAGAATTTGCTCTAAATTTAACCCAATGAAAGACATTAAAAAGCTTACATGATTCATGAAACACTAATATATAAATTAAACAAAAATACAGACTGCAATTATGGAAAATCTGTTCTGCCTTGAGAGGCAAAAGGTGCTTTCATTTTGGTTACTACTAGTGACTGCAATCATGGAAAGTGTCTCCTCATAAACTAGAGCTATCTGACAATGAATGTTGGAAATTGTTTAAACACAGGACCTTTGGACCACTATGAGAGCATCTGACACACAACTTCTGAAGTGAAGTTCCACACTTGTCAGAACATTTTTGAACACTTCCACATTTTTAAGCATATCTTTCTCGGCCTTTTGGCTAAGATCAAGTGTAGTATCTGTTCTTATCAGTTTAATATCTGATATGTGGACTATTAGTGCACACGATATTAAATTAATCTTTTGAGGGAGAGGGCCATCAAAGTAGCTTGCTACTTGTTCCTCAAGCATGGCCTTTGTGTGGAAAGTTATATTGGAAATCTTCACAGTTGCAAAACTACCTTCTCTAAAAAAAGTCTAAGAATATATAACATGATTCATTTACAACTACCTTCTCTAAAAGTCTAAGAATATATAACATGATTCATGTAAAATGCCTGTGATGGTGTAACAGTTCTAGAGTATTGTCAGTCTCGAAGCTACCAAACCTAGAAAGGTTATCAAGGGAGAATGGGGAAGGAAAACATGTTCCCGCACTATGTTTGTCACCAGGTTTTCAGTCCCATGTTCCCGCACTATGTTTGTCAGCAGGTTTTCAGTGCCTAACTTATCTTCAGGATTTGTGGATTGAAAAATACGTCAAAGAGGAAAGTTTGCATGATACTTAAACAACATATGACTGTCCTGCACTTGTTATTATCATTATCATTGTGGGATACTGATGAACTAGAATCCTTGACTGACTGTTTTGGAAATCTTCACTTGCTTCAAGAATTGAGTGTTGGTAACTGCCAATTTGAGATATCTTCCAACAAACCTAAGCCTTAGCAGTCTGAAAAGATTGAGGATTTGGAATCTTATAACATTAGAGAAACAATGTGACTGACCAAAAATAGCTCACATTCCTGATATTAATTTTTTTTTTTCTGTGAATACTTGGTGTGCAGATATATTCTAATATATTCTTCAAAATTATGTCAGCTCACAAGAAAGTGTATAGCTTTGAAATTTGAAAGAATAAATTGTGTTGGTCACCAAACTTTTGAGTGGTACGTTGATGGGTTCTGCTCTGCTTCATTTCCTGTTATATATCACATTTCTTCCTTTATCTAAGCAGAGTTTAAATTGCCCGAGTAGTCAAACTTATTGACTCACTTTGCATCTAGGAATTAAGAATTTCAAATATTTTATCTCTAGATTTGAATTTCTTTCATTTGTTGTTTAAAAGTAATCACTTCAATTGATGACATTAAAAAGGGAGAGCATGAAATTTTCAGATTGTTATCAAGTCTGCATTACTGCATAATGTGTTTTATTCAACAGCTGATAAAGGTATTGTTTCATTTAACCAGAACTCCTGTCACTTTGAGAACCAAGATTTTAAGCTTCCCACAGGTGTGTAACACTAGTCCTTTTCACAATGAAGTTTAATACAATAATGTTTTCAAACATGTGCAATGTTCAGATACTTGTATTATTTGCTCTTTCTCCTATTGGACCTCATAGAGTCATTTCATCAATGTATTAAAAAATGGATTTGTATCATTTACTACTCTATGTATTTTTTAGAAACTTCTCATTCTTGTTTGTTGAAAACTTAAAGGAGCTGGGAGATGCAGTAAAGCTGAAAACTAGTAATGTAGTAACTGGGCTTGCAAAATAAATAGGTATATCTAGTACGGTTTACATGGATAATTTTATCTCAGTGGATTAGATAAAAAAAATACCCATCTTTGATCTAATCCAATTTTATTTAATAAAAGTTTGTTAAAATCTATTCATTGTTAAAAAATACCCATCTTTGATCTAATCCAATTTTTCTATGAATGGATATTTAATCTATTAACAAATTTTTGATGGATAGATGCCCGATTCATCTACAAGAATAATATTCCCTAAAAATGTTAAAAATAAATTATTGAATTTATATGTTTTAAAAATTAAGAAATATTTTTTAATTTATTATATTCATATGAGAATTTATTAATTTTTGAAGAATAATGGATGAATTGTTGTTTGTCTATAAAATTAAATGAATAATTCCATTATATTTTATGTTTTGTAATGGAGGAATTTAATTGTGAATTAATCGAATGAATAATGAAGAAATGAAATGGTATATAACCCATAATATTGCGATGTAAATTTTGTTGCAACGTATAACTTTTCTCAATCACACGCTAAGATAAAAAGGCTCCTCTCGCCAAAGTAATTGGGAGACACTTACACCCTTCTGAAATGAGAATTTTCGCTAATTGGACTACTTCTTAACTATAATTCAAACTGTTTATGACATTCTTCTTCTATTGTCTTCTTTGACAACTAATGATATTCTGCTTTAACTAAGTATTTCTTATATAATTATTTTTTATGCTATTAAATTAATTTTTTGAGGGGAGGGCCATCAAGGTAGCTTGCTACCTGGCTTCTCAAGCATCGTCCTTGTTTTGCAACTCTTGCAAGGACCTGGTGCATCCCACACAAAACAGTTCAATATATTTGATATCCATTATATTATCTGTTTGCTTCATGGAGAAATTATCCTGCCCCATCCCTCCTACAAGACAATCAATATATTTGATATCCTTTACATAATCTGTTTGTTTGTTTCATGGAGAAATTATCCTTTCTCATCCCTCCTACCATGGAGGACAATTTCTATAACCTTGTAAACAGCCAATTAAAATTTTCATTTGTTTTTTGATTAAGCTTTTCTCATCAGATCACACTTTCTCAGGACCCTTACCTGGTCTCTCAAGCATCGTCCTTGTTTTGCACTACTACAGGGACCTGGTGCATCCCACTCCAAGTAGTAGTTCAATTATATTATAGTTATATTTACAGTTATGTTATGATGTTGGTTATTGTTTATTGTTTCACAACTACATTGCCAACTGGTTTTACTGTTTCACAATTGCAATGTCAACTGGTTTTTACTGTTTCACAATTACAATGTCAACTGGTTTTACTGTTTCTCAATTACTATGTCAACTGGTTTTACCTTTTCACAATTACAATGTCAACTGGTTTTAGTGTTTCACAACTACAATATCAACTGGTTCTACCTACCATACCAGTTTGTATTATGTAGAAATTATCCTTCCTCCTCTTTCAGCAAACCATGGAGGACAATTCCTATAAGCTTGTGAAGATTGTAAAAAAATTGAATTTTTCATTTGTTCTTTGATGAAGCTTTTCTCTTCTGATCAGCCAAGGCTTCTGATGCCCCTAAAAGTTGACACTAACTGAGGATCCCCTTATAGAACCTGGTATCCATCAAAGGTCTAGCATGATGGAAGGAGAGATTGCTTAACAGAATCTGTAACAAGCTTTATACTTATCTATATAATGCAAAACATATTTGCTTCCACAAGGAATCAGTGATGAGGTTAATAAAGTTACTCTTGGATTTATTTGGGATTTCCATTCATGAAAGCTAAACGGCTTATCATATCATCTGTAGTTTTCTGAGTTTTTTCAATTAACACTTCATGTACATACACATATAAAATACTATTGGAGAATAATCAATATGGTTGGTTATATAAAGTAAAACAAATTTGGAATGACAATAATTAGTTTCAAGTTTGATCTGACATCACACGAACTCAGTTCCTGTGTTCTAAATTATTTTGAAGTCTGTTTATCTTAGAATTAATGTTAGGAACATCTGACCGAAGTTATGAAGTCCCACACTTGCCAGAACACTGACAACCAGTTGAAACTTGGGATATAAAATATGAGGACTGCAATGTTCTAAAGCATACCTTTCTCGGCCTTTTGGCTAAGATCAAGTGTAGTATCTGTTCTTATCAGTTTAATATCTGATATGTGGGCTAATAGTCCACACGATATTAAATTAATTTTTTAAGGGAGAGAGCCAATGAAGGTAGCTTGCTGCCTGGTCTCTCAGGCATCGTCCTTGTCTTGCACACTTGCAAGGACCTGGTGCATCCCTACCAAATCAGTTCAAATGTTTATTTATTTACAAATCAGTTAAAATGTTTATTTACTTCTCAAATCTGTTTCATTGTTCAGTTTGGATGTTGTGTTCACTCATATCAGCAGGTTCGGGTTTACTATATTGCATATTTTAGCATTGTCATTTGCTGTTATATTGCAGGTTTTTGCATTGTTCCTATCAACACACTCTAGAAAGATCAATCAAGCTTGGCTGGCAAAGAAAGGAGCACAACATAGGATACTCATTTTTCAGTTTTGGATTCCTGTCCACACACACCTTGTCAATTCCTGGAGAAGCTCATATGACTAGTTTCTGTTTTTGCTTACTTCTGCTCTGTACAAAGTACTCCTATAAAGAAATGGAGGACTAGTCATGAATACTTTTACACAATACAGTGTTATAACATCACATCTCAGTTTTACTTAGGAACTTTTAGAGGAAAATTCATTTTATAAATAAATTAAAATATTTAAAGATAAAATCTCATATTACACAAATTATTTTAAAAGCAAAATTTACAGGAATAATTTGATTACATAAAATTAAAAAATTTCAACTTTCATTTAAAATTTAAAAAATGGAAATTCTTTCTACTCTCTCGTTTAAAAGATTTATATTTTTTATCCTCATATATTCTCTTTGTCTGAATCTTGGTTTAGACAAGTTTGACATAATTTTGATCCGGACGGCATCAATTTACTTCAGGATGAGGCATAATCATGATACCATTTTTTTCTGTTAATATCGGCAAAAGTTTCTTTTTCAGATTAAAATCGATCATAATTATTTTTCAGTTGTTATCACCAAAGTTATTTTTTAAACATAAACTAGTGTTATTTCTTCTTAGATATTAGTTAGAGTTTTTTCTGTTAACATCATTTCACTGTGATGTCCTTTAAAGTTTTTTTTTTCTTTTTTTTATGAATGTTTATAAGAAAATAGATGAAGATTATTTTCCAATCAACAATTAATATTGATAAGCAACATTGATAAGATTATTTTTCTGTTAATAACAAAATAGGATTTTTTATAAACACCAATGTTATTCTATTATTCTTTAACTGAAGTAAATTAGAGTTTGCTACTTGATTTTGTTGAAACTAATGTTTTTTTTGGTTTTCTAAATCATTCAACTGAGGCTATTTTCTTATGCATGTCGACGTAGTATTATTATTATTTTTTATCTATTTCTGCAGAGTTAATGATTGAAATATTTTATTTAAATTAGAAAATTAATATTGAACAAATTTAAATTCTTGCATCCAAACAAAATATTAAAAGATTAAACAATTTAAAATAAAAATAATTCAAATTCAAAATATTTACATATCTTGAAAATTGTAAAATTCTCTACCCAAACGTAAGGTAAAAGGATTAGATATGTTTAAACAATTTTTTCCCAAAGGGACTTGTAAAAGAGAAAAATATGAAAAAAAAAAAAATGAAATTGAGTTCTTCATCTATTAAAAAATAACTTCTTAAGTTAAAAGTAAAATGTTCAAAAATTGATATTAGAAGTTTCTACAAATTAGTTTATTTTCTTTTTCGTATTTTTATCTTCTAATGTATTTTTACTAAGAAACTTATTTAAACACAACCTTAATTATTAAAACAGTTTACTTTTTCCTTTTGAATATAACATGCCTTGTAAAGATAAGTTGAAAATATAAAGTATTTATCATAAATATCTAATATAATTTATATTTTTAAAATAATTATTTAATATAAATTTTAATTAAAATACAATTTATAAATTTTTATTTACCATAAATTTTAGTTTTTTTAACTAAATATTTGTTTTATATAGCGCACAATCTAAAATATTAGGTCTTCATTATTATCATATGGTTTTTGATGAAATTTAGTATAAGAGTCTGATTGAATAAAATAAATAAATAATTTTTTGTAATTTTTCATATTTGGCTATCAATCTACGAAAATTTTTAATTTGGATAAACTAGAAATAAATAAAAACATTTTGTTAAATTTATTAGAAAATATTAAAAACTGAAAATATCAATGAAGCAATTCACTTCTGATGAAAATATTTGTATATTTCTTTTTAGGAAAAATATTTGACTTCTCAAGTAACCATGAATGTAAAATTCATTATGAATAAATTCTTTGAGAAAAATCAATAAAATTGGAAATAGTACGAAATAATGAGAAAAAAGATATTGAAATTTAAAAAAGTTTGAGTAAAACAAGAATGAAAATGATTAAACGCAAGAAATTATAAAATGCAAAAATAGAACACTTGCTTAAAACTTTGAATGGAACAAAAAAAATTAGAAAAAAATAAACTACCAAAATAATAAAATAAACTTGCACTGCATCGTAATGTTTATGTTTTCACCCTTAAAACTTCACATTCAAATTCTATATATAAATATGTTTTAACGATTATTTTATTTTAACCTATCATATATTCTATTTTTATGAGTAACTTTTTTTTTCAATCAATAACTTAGATTCTCAATGAATAGCCTTTGATGATATAACTACTTCAAATAATTTCCTTTTATACTTTCTCAAAGGAATAGAGAATAAAACATCTTTTAAAAAACTAAAAATATTATAAAAAATCAATCCAACTTTGCATCAATATACTTGTAAAATAATCATATTTCAATCTTACATCTCATTGAATTAATTTTCTTATATGTTTATTATGTAAATATTTAATCCTCCTAACACATTAATTATTTAATACTTTATTTAGATAAATATGTTTGGAATTTAATTGTGAATCTAAATCTCATATTGAATAAAAATGAGAAAGTTACACAACATATAAAAAAAATCCATAAATCCAATACTTAAAGTTTTAGATTTAAGATTGTGTCATTTTCTTATATGCACAAACCTAGTCTCAAAAGATAGACAAAGTTTTCTCTCAGAATCAAAAGTGAGTTGACTCATGTAATAGAATATTTTTTTATATATTTTTAAAGTATTTTGTAGATAACTTTTTAAATTAAGTTGATATAAAAATAATTTTTAAAATATAAATTAGAGTTAAAATAAATTTTAAATTAAAATAAAAAATTATAATTAAATCTTGATAATTAAAAAGTCTATATTTTAAAATGATAATATATCAAAATAAATTAATTTATAAAAAATGAAATTTTAAATTATTATTTTATTTTATTTATTATTTTAACATTTTATTTTTGTAATATAAAACATATATTAACAGGATATTAAAATTTATTTATTTTAATTATTATTTTATTATAATATAACAAAATATTTATTATTTTAATAGTTATTTTAATTATTTATTAGAAAAATATAATTATTAACAGAAATTGATTATATTGAAAAAGTTAATCGATTATATCGTTATACGTAATCAATCTTCTCTGTAACATTTTTTTTTTCAATTTTGTAGAGAAATGTATGAGAATTATTTGTTTTCGTGTCTATTCTTTTCGTTTCTCACATTTTTTTTTTATTTCTTACTTTTACAGTACATATATGTTTTTAATTCTTAGAAACAAACGAGGAGAAAGTTTCGCCAATTTGGAGATTTTTTTTTTCAAAGGCGTGTAGTTTGTGGAAAGATTAATATTTATGGAAAACTAAAAGAGAATGGATTATTAAGTTTTTGATAAAAATTAGGAGAGATTTACACGTAGAAGAATCTTCTCCGTTCTAATCAATGAAAACTATAGAAATTATAAAATAAAATATATAAGTTTGGAAGTAAATGAAAGAATTGAGTAAATATTATTTTTAATATTAAATGTATTATCTCGAATCGGGTCTATATACAAATTCTTCAAATTCAGATTTTACAATGAGGTATGGGTAACTAATTTGATAAAAAGTCAAGAATATATACAAATTTGAAATTTAGATTTCACAAAAATAAGGAATGGATAGACTCATCAAATGAACGAATTTTAGTGTTTGTCGAATATAAATTTATTAATATTTTATATAGAGTACAAAATGTTTGAAATTTCTAGTTGTCTTATTTTCAAATATCACTTCTATTTATATTGTTCCAACCTTATTATGCTTCTCTAATTTTTTTAGAGTTTTAAGCTTTTTCTTTATCCCTTTGTTATCATTTTTGTTCAAATATATTATAATGTCTTTTTCTATGATTTTTTCAACAAAAATATTCTTCTAATAAGTAGAGAGATAAATAGAGATTGTTGTTATTAAAAATGTATTGTCCTTCAATCATTTTTTATTGTGAATATTATTTTTCTATCACACTACTCACTAAAATAGTTGTAACTAGCTCTTTGAGAGTGAATAAACTGAACAAATAGAGATGTATTAACCAAATGTAGTCAAAAGGAAAAAAAAAAGACCAATGTTTTTATTAAGTATTTCTAAGTAGATGAAAAAGTTATTGCATATTTTTTTAATTTTATTCTGAAAAATCTATAGAAAAGTTGCTTCATCTTTACATACATACTTTGATAATATGACATAAGCTTGTGTCATTCTATAAAATTATTTTAAAACAAATTTAATATGTTCTTTTATAAATTAGTTAAAAACATGAGTTAATTTTAGTTAAAAAATTAATTTATTTTATATTCTCGATGTTGAGTGTGATAAGTTTGGAAGAAAATAATGAATTAGAGTTTTCTGTTGTTGATCCGACTTGTTTTTTTGAATGATTTCAAATACTCGAATGGGACATACACGTGAAAAGTATTCCGATAATCAAATTACTTAAAATGCAAGTAAAAGATAAAATATTAGTAGTTTTATTTATGAGAGATAATTTATTTATAAAAATATAATAAACTTTATTAGACTGATAATTAGAGCTAATAAATTTAAGGTAGTAGACCAATATAGAATACTATTTATTAAGATCCATAATCTTTATTAAACTGATAATTAGTGTTAATAACTTTAATAAACACGTCTTCTAATTAATCTTGGATTTAGGGGAATGCATATGTTTTAGGTTTCGAACTCGGCTTTAAAAAAGCTTTTAACACCTACTACGCTTATAAGGATCAATTAAGCCTACTGTAGATTTCATATTTTTCATACAAAAGAAAAATATGTACCAGTGCTCGTGCACCACTATTTATAGTTATTGTTAATTTTGTTGCTTTAGAATGTATTAATGCACAAAATATTTATATATTAAAATTAATTACTTAAACATAAACACAATTTATTGTAATTCCTTATTATTATAAGTAGCTTGAAACACATCAAAGAAAATAAGAAAAATAGTTAAATCCCCGAATTAAAATAAATACGAATAATCACTTTGTTGTAACGGCGTCGTATAGGAGTCCTTGTTTTTCATGTTGTTCTTCTCCTTTTTTCTGTTGACGGTGGCGCTGATCTGATTGGAATCCAGGATCCGATCACTGCAGCAGCAAGCAATGGCAGGGGCAGCCTCTGCTCTGTTCCTCCTCGACATCAAAGGCCGCGTCCTCATCTGGCGCGACTACCGAGGCGACGTCTCCGCCGTCGACGCTGAACGCTTCTTCACCAAGCTCATCGAGAAACAGGTTCCTTCCGCTTCACCTCTCTTCTCTCTTCCACTCACTCTCACAACGCGAATCCTCACTCTCTAGCTCCTCTCCTTTTCATCGAAGGCCGATCCGCAGTCTCAAGATCCGGTCGTGCTCGACAACGGCGTCACCTACATGTTCATTCAGCATAGCAACGTCTACCTCATGATAGCCACCAGACAGAACTGCAATGCCGCAAGCCTCCTCTTCTTCCTGCACCGAATCGTCGACGTACGACTTCTTTTATTCAATCATTTCCAAATTGACAATTTATCGATATAGTTTGTGCGAATAATCATCGATCCGTGTTTTTGCGGCAGGTGTTTAAGCACTACTTCGAAGAATTGGAAGAGGAATCGCTTAGGGACAACTTCGTCGTCGTGGTAACATGCCGATGAATTCGCCTTTTAATTACTAGTTTCGTCGATTGTGTAATGAATTGGTTTTGGTTGAATTATGTCGTTTTCGATTTGTTGTGTCGCTGGCAGTATGAACTACTTGATGAGATTATGGACTTTGGCTATCCTCAGTACACTGAGGCGCAAATTCTTAGTGAGTTTATCAAGACTGATGCTTATAGAATGGAAGTTACGCAGAGACCTCCCATGGCTGTGACTAATGCTGTGTCTTGGCGCAGCGAAGGGATAAACTATAAGAAAAATGAGGTAGCCGTTACGAAAGTGAAGAATCTGAAGCTTTTTTAATTGTAATCTGATGGTCTAAGCTATTCTGTTTTCAGGTTTTCTTGGATGTGGTGGAAAATGTTAATATACTTGTCAATAGCAATGGACAAATAATTAGATCTGATGTTGTTGGGGCGTTGAAGATGAGAACGTATTTGAGGTTGGGTTTCTACTTTCCTTGAGATCTATTGATTTTCTGACATTGGCTATTAACTGACTGGTCTTTCTACTATTTATTGGTTTGGCTTAATGCTACTATGTTGGTTTAGGGGCACTAATGTGCTGATTTCAGTTTTCTGGTTTTCCGTTTTGCTTGTTTTTGTTGTTCTGTCCACTCATGCGTGGTCATTGTTTAGGACTGAAGAGGTACATTAGGGATTAGAGAACCAAGCCTAAACTTAATCCTTATTGAATCTTTTCTTAAAACTACCTTTGATTTATGTGTAGGTAAATTTTGAGAAATGTAAATGAAATTAGCTATGCGTGCAGTTTGTTATTTTCTGTTTTTTACTTTGTACTTGTTATACGGACTTATGGATAGCTTTATTCAGCATTTTAAGTGGTGTGCTATGGCAGCGTAGTGGTGCGGAGTGGCGCCTGCCCACCACAGTAGCTGTCCTAGTAGAGTGGTTTAGAGTAGTAGTGATGCAGACGAAATGACAGGATGAGTGCTGGTGCTAAGTCGTCTAAACAAAGTCTTTAGGGTTTTTTTCATGGGAGGGGGTGTATGGGATTTCAATTTCAAAAAATGAATTCAACCATGGTAGTTAATCCTGGATAGCGGAGTGGGTAACCCCAACAGTGAGATAGTGGAATGACCTCTGCTCTAATACTTTTTATATATTAAATAATTAATCATATATATGTATATGAATATTGATGACATAGAATTCTGCAATTGTAATAGTAGTGAAAATGATAAAGAAGACTTGGATTAGAAGATGATAATTAATTATTCCTATCTGGTAAACTTGAATTTGACTTTGTTTTGGTATTTGCTTGTATATTTTGTTGACACCAATGACTTTTTATTGTTAATTATGAATTGAATGCAATTAATTTTGAGTAATGTTTACCATTTTTGAGAATTTGTATTCATATAGTATGCATTGTATAAACCATACAAATAAGTTCTAAATAGTGGCTATCCCGCTATAGCATTTTTTAGACCAGCCACTATGCGTTTTTATCTGGAATTTAAAAAATTGGCTTTATTTTTCATTTGGTACTCCTTACTCCTTAGTCCAGAGGCTTTTTTTAACGCTCATACAAAACATACATATTTGAGTTAGGTATATTACAGATAAGTCCTACCACTGAGTCCATATTTCACTCCCTGTTTTTTTACAGTTGAGAGTATTTGGTAGACTGTGTTATTCTGACTGACTTATATGCTAGTGTATTTATCTGAAACTCAAGTGTGCCTTTCATAATACAGCGGTATGCCTGAGTGCAAACTTGGCTTAAATGATAGAGTATTGTTAGAGGCACAAGGTAGAACAACCAAGGGAAAGGCTATTGACTTGGAAGACATCAAATTTCATCAGTACGTATGCTGCACTTCCTTGTATTTAGAAACTGATAATTTAGACTGAAAGTTTTGTATAGTTTTTTTAAGCATGTTTCTTCTTCTTGATGCTAGTTCTCAAATTATATCTGGCCTTTTATGAAGGTGTGTGCGTTTGGCTCGATTTGAAAATGATAGAACAATTTCCTTTATACCACCTGATGGGTCATTTGATTTGATGACATACAGGCTTAGTACACAGGTTCATCTTTTTCTCTAGACATGACATAAGTTTCTATTTTTAGAGGTAAACACGGAGAAAGAGAGAATAAAAGCATTTTGAAGTCTGATGATTCTACCATCACTTTTTTCAGGTTAAGCCTTTAATTTGGGTCGAAGCAAATGTTGAAAGGCATTCAAAGAGTCGGATGGAGATTATGGTAAAAGCAAGGAGTCAATTTAAGGAACGCAGGTAATGTGATTTCTTCTTTTCTTATATTTACTACGTTTCCTCACCCCTGATGATAGAAGATGGCTAAATCAGGTTTTAGATCTCTAGAACCTCAATTGTCTTTGCTGCCCCAACTAATTGAGTTTATTTTATAGCACTGCCACAAACGTGGAGATTGAGTTGCCTGTGCCTGTTGATGCAACAAATCCTAATGTTCGAACTTCAATGGGATCTGCATCATATGCACCTGAAAAGGATGCGTTAATCTGGAAAATTAGATCCTTCCCCGGAGGCAAGGTATGAGTTCACTTCAAATTGGAATTGAATCCTTGAATAACACCATCTTTTGGTACCTTATTTTTATCATGGTTTATTGGATCTGGTTTTCCTCCTTGATACTTTCAGGAATATATGTTGAGAGCAGAGTTTCGTCTTCCCAGTATAACAGATGAGGATGCAACTCCTGAGAGAAAAGCCCCTATAAATGTCAAATTTGAAATACCATACTTTACTGTTTCTGGCATACAGGTATTGCTACGTAAATCTAGTTTATTTATATACAGAATATAGCTAGACTATTTTTTTCAGCATAGGAAATAGTGTTTGTTAGTATCTCTGATTAAATTTAGGTGAATGTGACCTTTTATTTTAATCAATATTTATTCTTCCCATATTGCTGTCTTTCTCTCGATTTACGTATTAACATTTTGATTAATTCAATGGATTTAGGGTTGTGGTGAACTTGATGAATTTGTTTAAGTTAATATTATTTTCAGAATTTACAATAAATGTTTAAAAAAGATTAATATAAACACATAATTGTGGAGAAAGGAGCTTGACTTTTGGAAAGGATAAAAAACTACCAAACTTAATTTTATTCCATTGTCCATGATAAATAGTTTTGAAAGTAGTTTGTTTGATCCATGTGAATTAGAAGACATACCCACATGTTTTGATGGTGTTATTCAGTTAGCTGACTGAAGGTTTGATCTGATGATGATAATCAACATGTAAATGTTTTGGTTTTATAGGTTAGATATTTGAAGATTATTGAGAAAAGTGGGTATCAGGCTCTTCCATGGGTGAGATACATAACGATGGCTGGAGAGTACGAACTACGGCTTATTTAAGAACTTGTATCTTTCTTTGGCGCTTGAATTCCACCGAATAATCATTTCAACTTCCATGATTAATGGTTTTAAATTGGTGGGTGGGAGAGGAACTCTTGAGTGAAATTAGCTAGATTTTATTTGGCCTGATCATATCTCCCATCATTATAGTTGTTTTGGCAACAGATCGTTAGTTGCCCCCTTGTCCATAAAGTTCATAACTACAAGTCAGGAATTGGCAAGCGTAAGGCTGTATCTTCTGTAAGTTCTTTTGTTTAAATCTGTTTTTTGTTGAGAAAATGCTTGATTTTTTTTTCTTCAATTGCTTTTTATTTACGGTCTGTCAATCTTTTCCCACTGTCTTCAGTTTGATTTATTTGTAAGAGAATTATTAGCTTTTGTATTACGAAGACTGAATATTCCCCCCTCTTTATTTGTATTCACAATCTGAGCCTTCTTTTGTACTAATATTATGCCATATCCCTCTCTGGACTAAAACGGCGTTTTTTTACCCATTCATTCAAAAAGTTTATGCAGCTAATGGCAGAAAAGCAAAATATAGATAATTTTCATCTGGAAATTAAGCTAAGAAACATTGGTTCCAATTACTGTTGTGGGAAACAAGAGTCAACCCTTCTAGTCTTTATTGTTTCCTAGAAAACTTCTGTGGACAACACCTATGAATTTTTGGTTCGCAATCTTTTATTCTGGGATGTAAAAGTTATAATTCGGAATGATTTTTCAGAATGTAAAATTTACTTTTTGGAACATCCATTCCGAAATAAAAGAAAAAACCAAATAATTTTGTAAGAAACACCCAAATTTATCATGTGAACCCACCAAGTTGGACTCGAGATGATACACTGGGTAAGTGGGATTTTGGATTTGTCATCTTAATTTTTGTTGAAAGACAACAATTGAAATTTAAATGAGTTTTAACAACTTAATTAGATAGAGTAATAAACTTTTACCTTTTTAAAGGATACAAATTTTGTTAATCTTTGTTCATGTTATTTTGAATAAAAAAATATTAAAATGAATTTCATTTTGGAATGTCATGAATCAAATTAATTATTACTTCCAAATGTTAAAAAGAAATAACTGAAAACATATTTTTTTTAATGGTAAGAAATATATTAATACTTTCACATTTTTACTCATATATTTAATTACTGTGAAGTTAATTAATGAAATATTCATTATTTTCTCATAAAAGCATGTAGTCGTATTTATTGCTTCAAAAATTATTTCTTGAATTAAAAGTAATGTTATTGAATATCATTATTATTGAATTAAACCCTAATAATTTTCATGATAATAATGAGCAACCCTAATTCTTTATGGAGAATTAGGATTTTTAATGGTGAGTTTTTTTCTTATTCATATTTTTTTTAGTGGGATTATGGTGATTTTTTTTTTGGGTGATTACTTATATTAATTTTTTAAGAATGTCTCAATGATCAAGATATGAAACAAATTAGAAAATTTTGTTTTTGTGATTATTATGTAAAAGAAAATGTTTGTTCAAGTTTTAAATAACCCTTTAACATTCCTATGTTTACATGTCTTCTCTTTACCCTGAAAAAGATCTTGTCTTTGTGCGTATTTTAGAAAAAAAAAAAAAACATATCTAGTGGAGCTTGAAGAGTGTAAATGTCACATGCATGGTAGGATCGTGCTTAATAAAAGGGAAAAGCTTCTAACGTACCTGGACGTATACAGGAAGTTGGACCTAGCTTGGAAATCTCTTGGCTCTTGGAAGGCAATTTCTTTTGACAAGGAATTCTATGAGTTTTCGTTTACATCTTCGTAAGACATGAGGCTTGTGTTGGTAGTTGGATCTTAGAATCTCTCTTTAGGGTTTTTGTGAGTCTTTGTCTAGATTAAGGGCCTTATTCCAACAACTAAGAAACTTACCAAGACAGAATTCGTGATCTCCTTTTGGAGTATTAACAACGCTGTGCTATTTTCTCTATAGCAAGAGGGGAACCTCTCTTGTGTTAGAAGATTGTATTATGAAGAAAATCCTTGACTTCTATGCTTAGGTGCTTGTTGATATGGATTTGCTCTCTTATTTATCGTAGTAGCTTTCGATGAAGCATCTAGACTTTGCCTTTCTGGTTGATGTGAAGTATGAACGACTTTCGCCTTTTTGCTTTTTTTGTAAAATGATTGGTCATAGTGACAAGTCTGATCAACAAGTGAAATTTAAACAACGTTATGTTCCTAAGTCTAACTTAGGGATAAGGGAGGAAATGTGAAACTACATATCAATGTGGTTAATGTTGTTGGTAATGACTTTAGATCATCTCCTTTAGGTGGTGATGTTACTCCCAATAATGGCTCTAATTAGGAAATAGCTTCTATAGTGGCTGGAAAAACCACTGAAATAGCTTCTCATGGTTTTGCTAGAGTTAAGTTTGTTCATGGTAGTTGCTGATTTGGAAGTCCATGGGTTTCGTTTAACCCTTCTGGTTTTCACTTAACTAGTGTTGGTTCATACTCTGTATGGTTGCAGTCGAATGGTGGATGGATGCAAGTTACTCAGACTCTCTTTTCTAAGTTTGAGAAAAAGTGTAACTTGGTTTTTAAGTATTGGAGCGATTGGGTACAGCAGGGGTTCCCTAGTGATTTGAATGAGTTATAATCATGTGTTCAAACTTTTACGAAACTTGAGAGACCGAGGAAGAGTATTTTCAAGACTACTAACTAACCAGTTAGAGAAATGATGAAGGTATTTGTGCATCTTAGTTTTGTTTTTCTTTCTTTTGTTTTACTTTTAAACTTAAGAGATAGATCTCTTTGGATTATTTTATTAGTTTTCCTTAGTTTTTTCATTTATTTTTTTACATTCTTTTTGTAAATTAGTTTGGTAGTATATTTTGTCTCTTTCTTTCTATGGATTTGGTCTAGCCCATTTATGGTATTATTTTTCTTTTAATAAATTCTATATAAATATTATTATTTGATTTTATGATTACTTTTGAAATAAAATATAATTTACGATGTTATTAATTAGTTAACTTATTTTTGTTAATCTTTATTAATTAAATATTTGATTTTTATGATTGTTACATCAAAGATGATAAAAGATGTTTATTTTGAGTGATTAAAAGTTAAATTAAGTATAGTATGCTAATTCAGATTAAATAGTCTGACTTTGAATATGATTATTTAGTACTTTTTTTCGTTTTATCTAATATTTTTTTTCGTTTTATTTTAAAGTAATCTTCAAACTTTAAAACACTTAGTTAAAAGTATACAAGTGGCTATTACTTATGACAACTAATATTTTTTTAATTGAATATTAATTAACTTGTTTTATTATATTATTTTTTTTAGAATAGTTGACTTTTTTGTGTTCAATTTCGTGGTGGAGGTAGTAAAAGTTGGTGATTTATGAGAACTAGGCCTGTTTCTCTTATCTCTAGTATAGGTTAAAAATATTAATTTAAAATTTAAAAGACAAAATAAATTTAACTTAAATTAAGAAATTAAAAATATATTTTAAGAAAAATTAAATTTTTAACATAAGTAACCGCACTTTATTTATATAATAAACTCGGTAAACTTTAAATGTTTTTCGAGGTGACAGGGTTTATTTATTTATATCCTATGGCACTCATCCTTTATCACACATTATTCTATACCAGAAAACAAGACATTCTAAATTGTGGAAAGGCGGTGCTGGAACTACCTAGTGCAACTTGACAGTGTTCCAATCCTCTGTTCATTCAGAAATTTACACCTTTTCCCATTCCTTCTTCGCATTTGACACCCTTCTCAGGAATTCATTGAAATCATCATCCGTTCCTATCATGCTGATTCTAGCATACTTTGAATCAACACCAAACCGTGTCCCTCCTCTTGCACGAATCTTCAGTCTTTCCAGAAGATAACTCTCACAATCTTCTATGCCATCCTCACACTTGAACCATATGAAACCTGAACCACATACATACCACATAAGTTACAAAGTTACAAAAGAACAATGAGTCTTATTAAGAGTGGAAAAATGTAGTACCAGGGGTTGGTTCAGATGACTTATTGGTGAAGTTACAAAAGGCCTTTGGGTACTTGGCCACTGAGAAGAGCTTGGATTCGTCAATAACTGCCCACAGTTTTTCCCATCTCTTCTTCAAGAGGCGTTTGCTGTATTCAAAGAAGAGCTCGGACTCCATGGACCCGAAGTTTTGGTATCCATCACAAATCACTCCAATGATCTTAGCTACTCGAGTTTGGGATTCTTTTGACACTCCAATGGAGCTCAGCTGCACATACCTTGTCATCTTCCTAGCAACCTCGATGTCCTTTACCAGTGCCCACCTTAACTCACAGCATAATCAAAACTTAGCATGTACTGTTCTTTTATTCATAAAGAGGTTTCAAAAAGTTTACAACAACTTCATTCCACATGTGTCTGCATAAAAGTCATATTGGACACCCTTCTTGAGGGTATATAATTTGGAGGGACAAAAATAAAAGAAATGCATGATAGATATGATGAATAATATAGTAAAAGAATACAATGCAAGTTAACTTATGAATTCACGTGTATCTCTTTAGGAAAATAATTCTTTGTATTAGACTATTATAGGCACAACTTTTCTAATGCAGCAAAAAAAATAGACACTAAAATTTTCTCACTTTACACACAATTCTACTGATGCAGCTTTATAAGCTCTTTATATAATTACTCTAATTTCTGTTACTTTCCTTCAGCCAACAAAGCTCATTTGTATGAAAACAGAAAAAAAAAAAAAACGAACGACAAGAATCAAATCTTGATGAATCATGTCATGAATTTACAAACTCAAAGATGTAACTTCTATATGAAAGGCAGATGAGTGATTATATAACTAAGTGTGTGATCAATTAACTCACCCGAAACGTGAACCAGCATGGCCAGTGCATTTGGAGAATGTGAAGAGCATGAGATCATGGTCAGCTTGGTGAGTAATGGGAGTGTAATGTGGCCAGTAATATGCAAGATCATGAACCAGCTTCCCTTTAGCCTCGGATTTCACCACAGGTCCTCGAATAACCCCATCAGGGTTGTTCGGAGAGGTTATGACCTCTATGTAAGGCTCATTTTTCTCATATGAAGCAGCATCACCACCCCATTGGTACAACCCTGAACGCAAAATACTAATCTCATCTTGGTACTCCTGCAAAACATTTTCTTAGTTAGATCAAGTCAACCGTTTGAAGAATAAAAATAAAACCACGTTGTGTGAGGTTGACCAAACTGTGATTAATAATAAAATGGTGGGCGCCAAACAGACAGACACCCACGTTACCCATGTTTGCATATAGAATCAAATCTACATCTTCATGGGCCTATGTGCATATGTTTCCAAAAGACATGTTTGTCACTTTTTGGCCTCCTAAAATGCCCAGAAAACATGGATGAGAAGGTTTCATTTGAATTTTCATTTCCATCTTCCACAGGGGGAACAAGAGATGCTGATCATTGCGTTCAACTCAATATTCTAAGTGGTAACCGCCATAACATGGTTGGTTCGTGAAAGAGAGAAACTTTAGCAATATGCATCGCCAAGAGACACGGTTTTGAGATCGAACGTGGTCGCATTCCCACGTTACAACACACAAAATGGCATATGTATTCATCAATATTAAAATTTTCTTATGAACTCATGATTTTCTGTCAGTGTCATAATTATTTTATTTTTTACCTGTTGAACTGATGTGGATCTCACAAATTCTAGTTTTGACCCAGTAAATGCTGTCTTCATAGATTCTGTCCTGTTCAACTTAATTATAGATAAAAACTTTAAGCATAGAATTCAAGGAAATGTTTTGATGTGGGACATAGGGATGGAGGGTTTTTATTGAAGGCAATATTTTCATGTAAATGAGGATGGAGAGATGTTTCAAAAATTACATCTGCGTTTTGGATTTTTTTTTTTCTCTAAAATTCAGAAGAACTAAATTTAATTCCTCAATATTTTAAATTTGATTATGATAATTAAATTTTGAAAATCTTTGTATCACCTTACTTGTTAAAGCACAGTGAAACCTGTTAAAGCCCATTAAATTCAACCTATCAAAATGAAGATAAATACTAATTAAAAAAATTAAGTTATGAGATCCTCCCTTGATTAGCTTTTAAGTGCTATTTTAAGGTTTTTTATAAAAATAAAAATATAATAAATTTTCTTGATTTTAATAAAAAATTTATGAAAAAAATATTTTATATTTTTTAATTTTTATATTACAAAATTATATATATATACAGTAATTAAATGTTATACTAAAGTAAGGTATAAATAAATGAGTAATTATATTATTAATATTGACAATTAGATAAAAACAAGAAGAAAGAGAAATAAATACTCCTGTAGGATAAGAATAATAAGAATGAGTCTTGTAATAAAGATACAAGAAAAATTAATTAATGCTGTACAATTTAATAATTAATGCAACGTCTGTGTCAATCATTTCATGTTTGTAAAAATAATATTATACTAAATAGATAAAGAGGGAGGAAAAAATTGTTTTGCGAAAATTATAAGTCAATACTTGTAAAAAAACTGTTTTTACATGTGATCGATAGTTTAGAAAAAAATGAAACTTATTTTAGTTCAGAAATAATTTACTAAATTAAAAACAAAATCGCCTATTTTAATCCATAACTATATATAATAAAAATTCTCCCAATTAGTTTATGCAGATTATTTTTTTTTACTCTTAATAATATGTTAAACTTTTGATTCTATAAGAATGTATATTGGGATTCTTAATATACATGAATTATTTTTTCTATTTTTATTTTAATAATATCTTTAAGTCATCTGTAATATATAAATGAAATTTTCTCGTTTGATGCACACAAGTAATCTTTTATTTTATATTTATAGTGCAAAGATTATTAAATAGTAAGTTAAAAAAAAAAGATTACTAAAAAAGAATAAAAAAACAGAAAATAAACTAAAATATAGTGCAAAGATTATTAAATAGTAAGTTAAAAAATTTTCTACCCACACTCTACCTCCAATTAACCTGTGTTTAAGATGTCTAATGCTATAAAATTAGATCTTTTTAGTACAAACTAATTTCCATAATTTAAAATAAAAAATATTTAATTATCCTAATTGAAAATGTGAAGCCCAAGTTTTGTCATACTTATTTTTCCACTAGTATGTACAAATTTATACCAGTTTTCATAACTATTTTTAGTGTACATACATTTATTTTTTTACCAACCTGCTTTCACTTTCATGATATCTTGATAATCTTTCATTAATAAAATCTGTTGCACTAAATATTATTCTTATTTTGGTAACGGTTATTCTAATAGGTGTCAGTATATTTGTTTCCTTAGTTAATAACCTTCTTTTCCAAATATAATAAAAAATATTAATTTAAATAAATAAATAAATAAAGTGCATGGCAGCATATGGATCCAAACCCCTTGTTATGTCTGTCTGTGTCTTGTTTGTGTCTTGTGTGTGTCTTTTCTCAAACCATGACTCAGAAAAAAAATAAAATAAATGGCTTAAGTATTCAACACTCTGACAGAGAAACAGAAACAGCTATTTCTCAGTGATGTCTGCAACTGATAAGAGATAAAAAAAACAGAAATCTGAGAGAGGGTATAGTTAGTCACCGAGTAGAATGGTGCAGCAGCAAGAACATTGATGGGTTGAGAAGGGTGTGAAGGAGAGAGAGCAAAAACTGCAGCTTGGAAGAGCTGTGTGGCTCCTGTCCCCACCACAATGTATCTGTCATGGGTGACAGCATTTCCCACCACGTGATGCAGTCTTCTTATGGCTCTCTCAACTTCCGGCAACATGTACCAGCACACGTTGTTCTTCGCATCACCAAGGTAACTCATCAACTCCCACCCTCTAATCACTATGCTGCATTCCTCACTCCTCTTTTTCCAGTATTTTCCGAACACCACTGGATCCCCTCTGTCAAACAAACCATCATTTGTTAACTCTTATCAGTTAATATAATAACACTACTCAGTTTCATTCAATGATGATGATAACAATAACAAAAGCTTCATTCTTTTTATTCACTTTGATTTGCTGCAAATAATATCAGAACGTGAATTCAATGACATCAATCTACTCTACGCTGATAAGATAACACAAAAGAATATGACAGTGAACATCTACTTCTGTGATTATGCAGACAGAAAAAAGACAATGACAGTAAAAAGAAATGAAAGAGTTCATACTTCTCAAGCTCGATGATGGTATTTGGTGAGATGTTAGTAGCTGGAATTGTTCTGCCATTGGAGGAAGGGAAGTTGTTTGTGGCGACCACCATGTTGAAAATGTTATAGCTAGCTCTTGTTTTGCTCACAAGCACTCTGTTACCACTTTTGCTTCTTTCTGCAGTTCTGATATGAGTTGCCTCACATGTATATGAGGTTATATATAGACTAAGAAATGAAACTGTATATATTATAATATTACATAAGATTGACTCTAAAGCATCTTAAGGTTCACTGTATTTTATTTTTTTTTCCTCCATAATTAATAAGCCAATAGTTTTAATATTTTGTTTACAGAACCTCCATATTGGGTAATAATTTACTGATGTTTGAATTGTAAGAGTTTTAAATGAATTAATGTATTTTTTAAAATAAGGAATTATTAAGAGTATTTTATAAATATTATTTAGATAAAATGTATTAATTTTTTCAATTTTTTAAATAAATTTCTATAATTAATTCAAGAAATTTAATTATTATTTTTTTATATATCTTCTTAAATGCCTGTGTCTGACACGTTAATTAAAATTTTACCTCTTAACATTTCTTGGAATTTACAGTCTAGACAGTTGGCCTAAGCAATTTAGTTCATGTTAAATAAATTTTAAAAAACATTTAATGGTTTCACGTGTGTATATATATATATATATATATATATATATATTGTGTATGTATTATATTTGATCCGTGAAAATTTCATTCTAAAAACAAATTAAAAGTTATTTCTAAGCAGAAGTCCTATATAATAGAATAAAATGTGTATTTTAATTAAAATTAATTACATTACAATTTAAATTAAAAAATAAAAATAAAATAATTAATAATTAGAGGTGAAATTTAACAATATGAAAGGCTTGCTTTTACAGAAAATAAATATTTTTTTTAAAGAAAATATTAATAATAGAAATTGAGTACACTTACTTTGTTTATACACAATATTTCAATCAATTATTCACCGGACATAATATAGACTTTGATACTAATAATATTGACAGCATAAAAACCTTAATTTTAATGAAATAATTTTTATTTCTATAAAAGAAATATGAACAGCAAGTAATTTTTGTTTGGTAAACTTATTTTCTTTGCTTAGAAGGTTAAAATAAAATATTAATTAAACTTCTTTCTTTAGGGATTATTTCACGGTGCTTAGACTTTCTGTTAGACTGAGTTTTTGGATCCAGACATCAAATGTTGCATATAAAGGCAAATGAATATCTGATGAAGTGTGTAGAAATTATTTTTATTATTAAGTTTATAACTCTAACTTATTATTGTACTATAATTATAAAAATTATTTAACATTATCCTTTTGTTATTAGATTAAAACATTTAAAGATTAATTCTTACCTTTTATATTAATCAGAATTTTATTCCTTTTAAAATAGAATTAAATTTACAGCATTTCACATTAAAACACTTTTAAGCACACTTTTGACCTCAGAGAAAAATAAAATTAATTAAATCCTCAATAAATTTAATAATTAAGGAATAGAAATGGAATAATAAAAAGTTATGGTATATTAGCAGGTGCACCAACCAACTTCTCTTAGTTAACCATTATAATTTGGAGTTTAAATTTTGTAGAGATTATCTTCTCAGTCAAGCTATTTTCTTAATTTTAGTTGCCAACCCTATTTATAATGACCCTCACCAAAAATTCAACCCTAATAGATTGACTTTATGTTAATTTTACTGTTATGTGTGATATATTCCATCTACATTATAAAATTAGAATTAGAAAGTTCTTTCCTTTACAAAAATTATGCATATGTCCTTGTACTTTGGAAAACTTGATATCTTCTTCTACTATTTTAATGAGATTATTTTTTTACACATATCATGCTTTTTATTTTACTTTTTTGAAAATTAATATTTTTTATACAGTAAACCATATATCAATATTGTAAAAAATATAAATTTTATTTAATATTATTTTTATCAAAATTGAAATATAATTTTTTTCGGTGAAGTAAAATTGACTTTGAGAAAATTAAGCTTTCACTAAGTTATATCCTTTTTTATAGTGATTATGGAGCATTCTTGATTAAACATAGAGAAACTATGCATACTCCAAGTTATGATAAGTAATTGAATGGTAGAGATTCTCCTTCTAAGATTAATTTAATTTGTGTTTATAAACTTTTTTTAGATTAGGGTATCATTGATTGTTAAATATTTGTCATACACTCAATCATCATAAATATACAATAAATCATTATAAAATATATTTAATTTTATTAGATTTCATTTGATTCAAATGGAAATGGAATCTAGTATTATTATGCAGTATGGTTTCATCCACTTGGTAAATGGTAGCCTAAGGAAATAATTCATACTAAAAAAAGTTAGCATATGGGTGTGTCTAATTAAGTATGTTATTACAATTTTATCATTGTTTTATTTGTCTTTTTATAAAGCTCCATACTGTGTATGTAAGGCAATAATGAAAATACAAAGAAAATTTCTTTGGGAATGGAGTTCAAAAGGGAAAAAAATACCATGGATTAAATGGGAAAATTTGTGTAAATCTAGAGAAAAAGGTAAGCTGGCTCTAAAAGCATAGAAAAGTTTAATATAGTCCTATTAGGCAAATGAGAGTGGAGATTGGAAATGCAAAGCTAGAGACTATAGAAAGAGATTCTACAATCTAAATATGGTATGGAGGAACCTAAACCCTAACATTTCATATGGAGAGTATTATTGGACAAAATTTCAATAAAAGTAAACCTTGTGGTTAGAGAGGTGTGAAGTTATTAAAAAATTATTTTATGTATCCTATGTTAAAAAGAGGAGATTAGCAACCACCTATTCAATAGGTGTAGTGTAATGATAAAAGTTTAGAATAGGTGAGAATAAATTTAATAAGTCATAATCTACTTAAGAATCAATTCCTACATTTTCACCTAATGAGACTTAATAAAAATCAAAACAGAATATAAAAGGAACTATGAGTAATAATAATCTCACAGAAATAACATCATCCTTTAGGCAGAGAAAACCTAATCACAAAAAAATACTTTTGTCTACCCAATTAAAAATATATAAATATAGATGAGACATAAAATTATTAGAATAAAATTCTCGTATTCAAATTGATACTACTTCAATGTCTCAAAACATTTTAATAATATACTAATTTGAAATTCTTTATTATGGAAATATGGGAAGGGATGAGTATGCATAAAATGCAGGATTAGTAATGAGAAGTAATCAAGTGGCACTTAAACGTTTACTTATTATTTCATTTCAGCTAATCCAATCTAAGATAATCTTATGGTGAGCTATAAACAAGCTTAAGTGGGGTAATGTGGGATGTGTAATCCATCTATAGTGAATAATGTATTCCCTGTCTGAACTCATGGGGGCATAGGCAACAGGGTTGTTTTAAATCAGAACATTGACAATAATCTTTTCAGTTAAATGTTGACTTTTTGTTTTGATCTAAAGATTAAAATTTTATAATATATATATATATATATATACAAATATGAAGTCATTTTAGTGATTAAATAATGTTAATCATTAGCATTCTAAGAAAAATAATAAATAATTCTTTAAAAATATTGGAGTAATTTTATTAACTCGAATTATTATAAGTATTAAATTTATTAATTCAACAACTTAATATTTTGATATTATTGACTAAACAATCATATGTGCATGTACCAGATTTTAAATAAATTAAATTAGTTATGTATTCTAATAGATTTACTTATCATTGTAGTTAACATTTATAGTTATGATTCAATTAATCTTTATTATAAGTGAAAATGAATGGTTATCTTTTGTTGTTCTTTGGTTAATTTGATTTTCTCTCCTATTTTTGTAAATGTAAAATATACTGATATTTTTATTTTATATTATATTTATTAAATTTAATAAATGTATAATGATAATATATGTATGCTGAATGTATAATGTTTTAATTTAATTTGTATATTGAAAATTATTAAAAAAATAATTATGAAAATATTTGATTTATATTTTACTGGAATTAAATTTGGTTATTAGAATTAAAGTTTTAATTTTTGGATTAAAATGTTAAAGCACAAAATTACAATTGTAAGCTGAATTTCAAGGTTGAAGGGGAGTGGTAATAACATGAGTACTAAGCTAGTATTTAATTAATTTTATTGGCTCGTATTTAATTAATTTTATTGGCATATTGTTTATATAAAAGTATCATTACTTTTATTATGCAGTTTTAATATTATATTTTTTAAATTAACATATTTATTGGAAATTAATAAATATATGTATAATTAATATATAATTTCGTAATTGAATTTATATATTAAAAATATTATTAAATAAAAGTAATTACAAAAAATTTAATGGATTCTTATATATACATATATACATATACTAAATAAATTATGTCTTATTATTTATTGAAAATAATTTATAAAATATAAAATTTAAAATATATGTTAATGAACATGTGTATATAGAAAATAGTAATAATATTTTTTCATGATTTCTATTCAACTGAATTAAATTTGGTTTAAAACTTTAATTCTTATATTTTAGATTGTGAAAAAAAAAATGAAATTATAATTATAAATTAAATTGTAATCTCAAGGAGAGTAGCGATAACACAAGTATTAAGATATTTGTAGTTAATTAAATTTGAAGAATGATACCTTCACACTAAAAACAGTTATCTACGTTCATTTGACACCCTAAAATAATATTATTTTATTAAAATATAATATTTTATTTTAAAAAATAGGAATGAGATGGGGTAATTTTGCAATATTATTTTATTAAAATATAATATTTTATTTTAAAAAATAGAAGTGAGATGGGTAATTTTGCATTAGTGGTGTCAAAGTAAATTTATTCACTAAATTTATTAAAACGGTGTTTACACAAACATACTATATAGCTTTATTACCGAAAATCAATGAGTAGATTTAATTAATTTATTAATATACTATTTAATAAATTATTAATATATAAATAAAAGTTATGTTATCTTGACAACTTATTATTCTGAACAACTATCATATAATCCATTTAAATTTTAAATAAGTTATTTACTAGTTTACTTGTTAACTAACTCATGTATACTATTTTGTTATTAAGGTGATGTGGTCTATGGAAAAGGACAATTATCCTATAAATAATTTATCCAATAAATGACTCTGATATTCTTAGGTTTTCTTAAGGTTTGGGGTTTATATATCATTACTTCTCTTTACCGGTTTCTAATTAGTTATTAATTTATTTTTTTTAAAATATTTATCAACTTGTAGGTTAATTAATTCATTAATTTTTATTTTGAAAGTAATTTAGTTTATAAATTAAAAGAGATTAAAAAAAATACAAATTGACTAATTAGAGACTAAAAGATACAAATAATGATCAGACAACAAAATGAAACAACAGAATATCTAAAAAAATAATGAAAGTGGTTTGAACATTCAATAAAACAAAATTAAAAGAAAATACTCAACTTCAAATATTATACTTAAAATTTAATTAAAAATATAATTTGATTAAAGTTGAAGTATAATTTATGTTATTTCTTAAAAAATTGTAATATATATTTCCCTCATAGGTTCACATAAATGAGAAATATAATGAAGCTGATACTCTTTGAAACAGATATGAAACTCTTACTCTAAAGATTACATTAAATATAACTAGGAAGAAGAAATGTAGGAGTTCAAGCTTTTTGTCTGCTTGAGATGGTTTTAAGAACATTCTCATGGGAGAATGAAATGTATAGACCATCACAAGGAAATTTGCTGCACAAATTGCCAGCACTTAGCAATTTCATGTTGTGAAAACCACGAACAAAAACTTTGAAATTTCCACTTCTAATGAATTTGGGAAAACTATATTTATAGATGAATTACACAAGGGATAAACAACCAATGCTTATGTCTTTCTATGTCCTTTCACTTTAAAAAAAATCTTTTGATGTTTATTTAAATTTATTATAATATTTTTTCTTAATTATAATATTGATGATTACTTGTCGTCGAAAACTCTTATTGATTACTTTTAATAAAAAAAATTATTCACAAAATTAAATAATTATCTTGACTATTAAAAAGTTATTTATTTTTTATTATTATCAACTATTCGGTGTTTGATTGAACCTCAGATAATAATATTTCATTATAAAGTTTTGAATATATGTTGAATGATATACAAATATGACATGAAAAATACAATGTTAATGAGATAATACTATGCATTCAATTTTGGTTATATACTTTCCGGAATTAAAAAATAGAATTTAAAAAATTTGCTTTGGAATATACTTTCTAGATTAGTCATTTAAGCATGTATTTTAAAAAGTTTATTCCAAAAAATTTCCAAAATAGTCATTCTAAAACACTAATATTTTTTCAAAATAGTTAAAACTAACATTCTGGATATTCTGATATAGAAGAAATAATTTTCTAATAAATATTTTACAAACGAATAATTTAAAAATATGAGGACACACCTAGTAATTATGAGAGTATAAGAAAAACCCAGATATTATTATAGTTTAAAACAAAAAGCCTTTCTCACACCAAAGTTTCGTTATTTAGGATAGAATGAACTTCGTGTCCTTGAAAAAATAGTAAAATATTAAATGTATCTTTTAAAACATTGTATCAATTTTTTCCTTTAAAATCTAAATATATATTTTTTAGGGTTCTTGTTAATGATAACGGTATAGGTAAAACTTAACTTATTCTGATGGTCCTAAAATAATGTTAATTATACATCTAACCTAAACTACTATGAATAATGAAATACATGTGTTGAAGTTTTATTTCACGGAAGCTTTCTATAAATTTTCATTATTAACAAAAACCTAAAAATATATATATTTTTAAGAAATAAATATAATATAAAAAAATAGAAGACGTATTTAATATATTTAAAATTTGTCACGAACACAAAAAATCATTTTTCACTTAAATAAATTATTAATTCCACCCTTTAAATGTTACCCATTCACAAGAAAGTAATTCTTAAAATAACAAAATTATACTCCAATATTAGAAATAATACTAAATACTCCCTGTGTTATTTGTAAAATATTGTATGTGGTTGTCCATATAATTTTATTATTTTAGACACTATTTCGAAAAAAAAAAAAGAATTTATAAATTATTAATTGGATCATGATGGACACGGAAAATCATTTAAAAATATAGAGTGGTCATCATAGTTTTTTTAAAGAAAACTATGATTTAAAAAGAAAAAATGAAAATGGTTGTGAAAACTGAATATGAATATGGAAGTAATTGGGTAGAAGAAGATATTAACACGTTGTAATAAACTTGAAATGAATAATTTTTAAATTTTATTATATTAATAAAATTTTTAATTTTCAAACAAATATTTATGATCGTTAATGTTTTTCAAAACTTATTGTATTAATAAAAATTTATTTATCAAACAAGTTTAATACTGAACATTTTAATCAATAATTTAAAGTTTATTGTATTAATAAATATTTTAATTTCATCTTTTTATTCTGATTTAGAAATTTTATTTTATTTTTTTGAGCTCAAATATTTTTTATGATCATGATGAAATCTTTAAATTAAACGTCTTCTCTTTTCTGTCGAAAGTGAAAGTGCCTGTAAATCAGAATAAATATAAAAGTTCTGTTCCCTGTGTAGAGTTTTTCCCTTGCAGACGCATAGTCATAAACGTCTGTACCAACTCTTTGTAAGACGAGTTGGGTCAAACTTTTCTTAGTAGTCCTCAATGGGAACTTCTGCCCCCAATACGGTCTCCAAGAATTGTCTTTTTTTTTTTTTTTTACTAAATGTTCCAGCACCCCACCAATGAGAGGAAAGGATACAAATGCTTTGGATTAGGGTTAGGGTTTTGCACAGTCACATAATTTATGGGAGGTGGTGTGGTTATTCGTTGGAGGAAGCGTAGCTTAGTCAACGTTGGTGGTTGTTTTTTCATTTCATTTGATTCCTCCTTTGTAAAATTTGATTTGAATTTTATTCAGGGTTCCTCTTTTATTATAAATTGTAAAATTTGATTTGAATTTTATTGAGTGTTGATTTGAGTTAGATTTCGGTAAGAAAAATTTATTTTGATTAGTAAGGTTGATTTGGATTAGATTTTAGTAAGATTGATTTGGGTTAGGTTTTGGTGAGAAAATTTTACTTTAATTAATAGGATGTTTGATGTTATTGGACGATTTAGGGGCTGCGGTCTAAGGTGGACTACTATGTGTAAAATGCAAGTACGAAGTTTTTTTTTTTTTTTCTTTTTTGGAAATCTTACAGAATTTTGTTTTTAAGAAAATGTTTGGTGGACAAACATACTTGAATTATGAAAAAATAATTTCAAAACATGTTTCCTAAACGAAGTTTTTGATACATGTTTCTAAAATAAAATTTTAAAAACTTAAATTAAACTTTGGAAAACAATATTCTGAAATTGATTTTTACACTCCATAATTCATTTCAGAATATCATTTTCGGAATCGGAAGTCATATTTACCTACCAAAGGATAGCACTGATATTTTAAAAATATAAGCAATTGCCTAAATTGTATTGGGTTTGGCGAACATTTGGGCCGTCGCTAGTGTGACCGAACCCGTTAGTCCCTGTATTGGTTTGTGATCGAAATGGTTAGGCAAACTTGGTATCTGTGTTGTTAGCTCTTTGTTTTTTCCTCTATATTTAAGTGGGGCAAAGTCTCCACCGCATAAAGAAAGGAAATTATAGACTTTGCGTTGGACACAGAAAGCCCTTCCTTCTTTTTCTTTCAGGAATACTATGTGTTTTAAAAAACAAGCAGTTAGGACATTATACCTGTGACATTGAAGAGTTCCATGTTTATATCACAGAATCTCTCGTCACAACCTAGTTTCAATAGCTCAACATTAAAATTTCAACAGTTTGTGGTATTTATATTGAGACAATAATTGTGTACACTATAGTGATTGTGACGTCCTATTCACTATGGCCTCTGATATCTCTCACAATCCTACAAAATACAGAATGGTGGTATAAAATTGAGGAGAAAAGATGGGAAAATATTTACATTTTGCAAAGGTGAAGGGGCACCAACGGAAATGAATACCCTATTTCTTTATATATATCTCTTTTAGTTGAATGAAGGACAGTAAAGAATGGTGTGCTAATGATGGATTTCATTCGGCATTGTTGGAGGCTTCTTCCTAAACACGTGTTTCCTACAGCGTTCGAATATACTGTCATAGATTAAGTCAAACTGCACTCCTGCTCTCTCCCGATTAATAATGAATAGTATGTGATCACCCTCCACATATTTGTAGTACCTGTTTCATCAAAACACCATAAATTCATCAATACAGAATATCTTCTCAGAATGAAAAGTGCTAATTTAGTGGACAATTTTTTTAAAATTAAGAATGCGCCAGCTATTAAGAATTTCCAAATATCAGATTAGAAATTAGATGGTTTAGTACCATCTTCAATGGAAGTTGTTATTTTAATGAGAGTCTCACATGCATGCAATCTCTTTAATTTTAAAGAACTCGTCTACATGAGACCCACAATAAAATAATATTATTATTCATAAAAAGTTCCTATTAAAGATGTTCTTGATGCAGCTTATAAAAAGAGGTCACTGCACTATACTGATATCCTGTGAACCAATTTAGTATACCATACAATTTTAGATATAAGGAAATAATGCAAAGCTAAGTCTAAGGCTACAGGGTTGACTATGTTATGAATTATTATGGGAAAAAAAGTATATAGGGTGCTAGTTTTACGGACCAGATGCCAGGTTGTAAAGGTTTGCAATCTGATTCCTTTTCAACCAAGCAGTTGGGGTGTTCAATTGGTAGGCGAGGATGAGTCATGGATATTGTGTTTAATGCTCCATCATTGTCTAGCCAGTCCTCATCCCTGCACAAGAAAAAGTAACATATTGTTGATTGATTGATCAAGCTTAATCCAAATTGCAGACTAGTACTGTCAAAGGAAGCAAAAATAGTTTATCTATTGCATTTAAAAACCAACCTGTATCCCTTATAAGGGGGAGGAACATCTGGAGGATAACGCCACTGGCTCATCTGCAAAACTCTTATGAAAAGCATGGGGTGAATTCCAAGTATGCTTGAAGGAACTGTAACGCCCATGATCTTCGTTGTGCGCTTGGTAGCGTAGCTGAAGTAGTATGTGTTGGGAAATGTTTGTAGGTGGTAATTGAGTCTTATAGAGCCTTGAATTGTAAGATCAGGGAGGATCCAATCTCCTGAAGCAAATGGACCAGCATTCCCCAATAGACAGTCAACAAGACCCCATATGCCCATCTTTCTCCATGACATGTTAAAGTGATCAAACCCAAAATTATAGTAGTTCTTCAGCCAGGAAATGTCAAACCAGTCATATATAATCACTCCAATGCGGCAAAGCTGTAGCAGGCAAATAGGTTTCAATGTTTTCCCATCTTCTGGCCTGAAACAATCTCAAATTATAGACAAGCTTAGCATTTAGTTTGCTATATGTAGCCAACACTAATAATTAGCGAGATATTGATTCTAATATCATGTTGTTTGCTAACAAAATTAAATTAAGACAGCTAACAAAAATCAACAATTATAAAACAGTTATAAGTTTAATTATAAGGAAAAGCTGACAAGAACTCACTGCATGCCATCTGTGTAGGTTCTTGTAGTCCCATTAAATGCTCCAGATAAGGAGGTGATACTTAATACCCAGTTCTCTGAACTGTTTTCATACCCCTTGAATGCCTGAAACAGTACGAACATCAAATTATAAAAAATACGAAAACCACAACAAATAAAAAAAGAAAAATGCATAAATAAAACCCTTTAGAATTAGAAGGAAAGGTGAAAAGCATGGGAAACCATTAGCACCAACCTTATCAGCAAGCATTTGTTGCAAGACACGCACAACTTGTGCACCTGCTGAGTGTCCAACAAAATGAATAGGGTGATCCTCGTCCCACTCAGGGTAATGCCCTGCATCCCAATAACAAGACATTTTCATAAAACATCATAAATTACAAAAGCTAAAACAACAGCAACAAGAAACAGAACATTAAGATCTCCGAACCTTGTTCATAGACTCGTCCAAACTGCGAGTGTCCACAAGCCGTGCTATGCTCCTCACCGTAATCAACTTGCCCACCTTTTAAATAATAGAACAATTCTCGAGCCCTGAGGCCA
>Ga0099825_1001028_pt1 | contig 33964 bp, 7 predicted proteins | sample SiratroredBW_FD_76838 | JGI IMG/M metagenome (GOLD analysis project Ga0099825, IMG submission 76838) | Root nodule microbial communities of legume samples collected from California, USA - Siratro red BW | ecosystem: Host-associated > Plants > Roots > Nodule | place: USA: California | collected...
TTACAATATATATATATATATATATATATATATATATATATATATATATATATATATTATATTTCTTTTATAAAATTATAATTCTTCATGACTCTCTCGTAAAATCGACAAATCAATACACCAAACTTTACCATCAAGAATAAACTATAACTTATATTTCTTCTTTTATTTCAGTTATGGTTTATGCAGGAAAGTATCTTATATCTAACTCATCTAACCAAATTTTCTCTAGACTTTGAAAAAATAAAACTCCTCCTTGTGAGGATATGGTTCTCATTGCAATGTAAAGAGATGTTGATATAAAATTAAAAATTTAAATTCTTCCAAAATTAAAATGATGTAATATTATTTTTTAAATTATAATAAAAAATATTAATATTAAAATTTAATAAAGAAAATAATTTACTTTTATGATCATCAACATACAATATTTCAAAGATGAGGGAAGAGTAAATTAGATTTTGCATTTTGAAATAAAAACTCGTAACAATTCTATAATAGAAATAATTCAAGAATCCACCGTATTAAAAGAAAATTAGTTCCTATATTTGTTAGATATTTTTTATGAGACCGGAATGACTTTTCTTAAAACAAATATTTATAAGGATAGCTTTTTTTATATGCACTCAGTAATAGCCGCGCAAGACAAAATTTAGGCGCGCCTAAAGAAAACTGAGAAAGTGAAAAGAGACCGTCTGATCTTGCGGGGAAAGAAGAAAGAACATCTCAGCCGTTGAATAACAACTCATCAGAACGCCAGCTCATCAATCCGCGTCAAGGCCCAGTAGCCAATCAGAACGCCAAAACCTTTCCCTATATATACAATCCTTGCAAACTCTCTTCATTCACACCTTCAATTGCTTTTCCATTAAGCATTTGGAATCCCGATTCAAAACCCTAATTTTCTACAGAGCACCAAATTCTGCAGTAGATATGGCACCAAAGGCAGAGAAGAAGCCAGCGGAGAAGAAGCCGGCAGAGGAGAAGAAGTCGACGGTAGGAGACAAGGCTCCGGCGGAGAAGAAGCCGAAGGCAGGGAAGAAACTTCCGAAGGAGGGAGGAGCTGGTGGTGACAAAAAGAAGAAGAGAAGCAAGAAGAGTGTGGAAACATACAAGATCTACATCTTCAAGGTTCTGAAGCAGGTTCACCCTGACATTGGTATCTCCAGCAAGGCCATGGGCATCATGAACAGTTTCATCAACGACATTTTCGAGAAGCTTGCCCAGGAATCTTCCAGGCTTGCCCGCTACAACAAGAAGCCCACCATCACTTCAAGGGAAATCCAGACCGCAGTCAGACTTGTGCTGCCCGGAGAATTGGCCAAACATGCTGTGTCTGAGGGTACTAAGGCTGTAACAAAGTTCACTAGTTCTTGAAAAATGATCTTATTCCTAATCTGTTCTCTTGGCCCCCTTATGTTTGGTAGTTGTATCTAGATTGTATCTAGTGGATCTAATGCTCTGAATTGTTAGGTTTTTAGGTTTTATTTTAATTTGGAGAAATGGGATTGTAGGCATCCTTTTGTGTATTGAGATTGAATTGACCTATAGAAGTATTCGAAATGAACTTTTGTCTACATGTTCTGCTATCTAACAGTCATTGTTAGTTGGTGGTTCATTTTAACTTGCCTATGACAAGCTTTTTTCTACAAAATTCAAAAACAATTGTTATGCCTTGTAAAGCTTTTATATGCATAAAACTATGGACGAGTTGATCACTCATAGAAATGCTCGTATGGGTCATAGAAGGATTAATCTTCAATGGAGGAAATCTCCCATGAAAGAAGAGTGTTAAAGTCGTGAATAAGAAGTTTATCACAAAACACGAAGGGTAAAATGCAAGGGTATCTAGCGGGTGGACCAGCGAACCATTTCGGCTGACCACAAATTTAAGGTTGGGAGATAAAGAAACTTGAAGTTGTGCCGTTTATGAAAAAAATAACCTCAACTGACTTAAACATGTCACATGAATCTGATCGAGTCAAGTTCTTGCTGGTATAATTTCTTTTATCATTTGACGTATTTAAAATTTTTGCTTAATTTACTAAACTGTTTAAAATTTCATTTTGTCTTGAAGTTTTTAAGAAAGATAAATCTATCTCTACACAAGTTACTTGGTAAATAAGTTAATGTGAGAAAATTGTAAATCAAATTATAAAAATTAAAAGCACTACTACTCAAAATGAGATAAACATGAAAAAAAACCTGAATTAAGTTTTATAAGAATTGAGTTTAGTCTTAAGAATAACTTAATTAAAGGTCTATTTTAAAATAATTTATTTAAATAAGACAAAGATTCATCCTTCAAAAAAATATTTATATACTATTATTCATGTATTTCATTATATTTTAATATTTTCAGAAAATAATAAATAAATAGAAAGTTTTGATGTAATTAGGGAAAAAACATTTTATTAGATATGGTGATAAAAAATATCGTTGACATACTTTAATAAAGAAAATTTACTTTTAATTCCTAAAGCGAAGTTTTAGATTTTTTTTATCACGGTCTTAAACCAAATTATCAATCACTTCTAAATGGTAATTGGACTAATAAATTTTCTATCAATTATTAAAAGTACTAAATCGATACAATTTGTTTTCTTATTTATCGTATTATCCTAGTTTCCGTCATAAAATATTTATAACAAAAAAAAAAAAAACTTAGTTCCAACTTTAAAAGGTAAAATGCAAATAAATATTGAAATGCACTCCTTTAAGGGCATGGAAGGAGAGTCTCCAATAAAATATAAAAAAAAAATCTCAACCACTGGATTCAGTTTTAATAGTGTCTGATCATCACAATAAACGAGTTTCATCTAAAAACGATACTAATTTGGAAGGTGTATTCTAAGTACATAATGATTAGTTGTGAAGATATATCAAAATTAAAAAAGAATAAAAAATTATAGCCCTCGCTTCGTTTGTAAAATTTACAAATTTAATTAAATTTTATATTAAAAAATTATTATAATGTCCAAATTTTTATATTTTTAATTGAATATCTGATATCCATTAGAGCCATAACCGTTTCATATTACATTCTTAAGTGGAATATCACTAAATTTAAAAGTAAAAGAAAATTGAAATCCTAATAATCTTTAAAAACAATATTATTTTATCTATAAATTAAATACTAAAAAAAATTAAATTAATTATAATGTAAAATAACTATAACATACATCAATTAAAAACAATATTCAATCGTAAATTTGATTTTTCCTTTTATGTATGCTGGAAAAGAATTTGTATTTTGTTAAACGAAACAAATGAAAATATTATCAATCAATTAAAAAAATTCAAAAATCTTAATATTTAAACGCATAAAATTTGTATAATGGAAACAATTAAATAGGTAATATTGAAAGAAAATTAGTTCTTGGATTTGTTATATTATTTTATAAGAGAGGAATGGATTTTCTTAAAACAAATAATATTTATGTTGGAGATTGTAAAAAGGAAAAAGTTTACAGAAGTTTCCTTTTTCAGGTTCTCTTCCTTTCAATCTTAAAATCTTAAAAGGTAATACCCGCCAAAGAATAAATTTAAGTATCTAAGGAAAACTGAGAAGCCAAGAGATCTGAGCCGTTGATCAACGGTCCCATCAAGACACCAGCTCATCAATCCGTGTCAAACCCCAGGAGCCAATAAGAACACCGAAACTTTCCCTATATTAATAATTCTCGCAAGCCTTTCTCGTTCACAATTCAACTGCTTTCTCATTAAGCTTTTGCAATCCCAATTCGAAACCCTAATTTTCTTCACAGTCCGAAATCTGCACTAGCTATGGCGCCAAAAGCAGCAGAGAAGAAGCCAGCGGAGAAGAAGCCGGTGGAGGAGAAGAAATCGACAGTAGGGGACAAGGCTCCGGCGGAGAAGAAGCCGAAGGCAGGAAAGAAACTTCCGAAAGAGGGAGGAGTAGTGCTGATAAGAAGAAGAAGAGGAACAAGAAGAATGTAGAGACATACAAAATCTACATCTTCAAGGTTTTGAAGCAGGTTCACCCTGACATTGGTATCTCCAGCAAAGCCATGGGCATCATGAACAGTTTCGTCAACGATATTTTCGAGAAGCTTGCCCAGGAATCTTCTAGACTTGCCCGCTACAACAAGAAACCCACCATCACTTCAAGGGAAATCCAGACTGCGGTCAGACTCGTGTTGCCTGGAGAATTGGCCAAACATGCAGTGTCGGAGGGTACCAAGGCTGTTACAAAGTTCACAAGTTCTTGAACAAATTATCTTATTCCTTATTTGTGCTTTTGGTGGCTTATGTTTAGTAGTTGTGTATCTAGTGGATCTAATGCTCTGATTCTAGATTTGAGTTGCTAGGTTTTTAGTTTTTAGGTTTTATTTTAATTTGAAGAAATGGGATTGGGCACATCCTTTGTGTATTGTGTATTGAAATGACTAAATTGATGATATAGAAGTATTTGAAATGAACTTGTGTCTATATTTTCTATTTCGCTTTTACAAGCTTTATGATGAGATTCGAAATAGTTACGTAGATTTGTTAAAGTATTTGGACGTCATTGGTGAGTTTATCTGGAATTTGAAATGCAAGTCTATGCTTTTGAGGCTGGCCAGATTAAGATATATTAAATTTTGAGGTCGATTTTCTTGCAATGAAACGGTTTGAATTTGTTGAATTCTTGATTTTATAAATCGCCATCCTCCGTTTTATCTTGGCTTTAGAACCATTTCGGGATTAAATTTGTGAACATCTAAAATATCATATTTATATACAACTTCATACACATTCCAAAGATTACTTTTCATTATTTGTTTTATACCCTAAAAAAAACTACTTTTTGTAGTTAACTTAATCTTTTTACATTGCCATACTTATTTGTTTAAGGTATGAAGAAAATGACACTTAATATAAATGAAGGCATGGATGAAAAGTAAGAATAAAAGTGAGAAAGTTAGGTTTGGAAAGAATGAACTATGAGGTGTTGGCAAAGTGGGAGAGTAAGCACGTATAAGATGGGAAGTGAAAGAAGGAATCTTATTCACAATTTATTTTGAAAATAAAATATGAATCAATCTGTGTTGACGAGTTCATTAACTCTAAAAAAATGGACCATTTCACAACAAATTTAAAAATAACTACAATATTTGTGTAACAATTATTTTTAATTTGTATTTAAAAAGTCATCTAATATTTTTGTAAGATTATGAAAATATATTTAAAAAAAGTTATATATAATATTAGTTTTGTTTATTATAAGGGATATAATTTAGTCGTTTATACTAATATATAATTCTTAGATGTTTAACATACCCACACATAGACAAAAGAAAAAGGTCTTCTGGTCCCTCTATACTGGGCTGGGATCCATGTATTTCAAATATGGTGGAATATTGCTTTTTACACTCCCATAAAATTTTATCTTATCTTTGTTTTGTCATTTTTGGAGTGAGTGTTTCAAAACGTGAAAACTGAAGATAAAGGTAAATTGTTATGGAATGTAAAAACCAGAATATGGTGTGATAAGGGGTATTGGGGTAGGTGAAATTCAGCAGCAGTTGAAGCTCCTGAACTTAACCAGTGGAATTATAGCGTTTTCCGCTCACCATCGCCGCCTCTGTTGTACGAAGGGAAAAAGGTTTTCTTCATTTATCCCGTTTCTGTAAATCCTCATCAACACTATTCTCTCAAATCAACCTCTTATATCAATGCAGAAGACCAATTTGACCCACCATCGTGAGTGGATCTGCAGGAGGATACAGGGAGAAGGAGTTGCAGGGTTCTTACTGACAAGTGCGGGAGGAAGCGAATTTGAGTTTGAATTGGTAATCTTAATCAATAATTGTTTGATTCTGATAATTAATTGCATTGAATTGATTATGCTGGGCTCGGTTCAAGTTTCATTAAACCTCCTTTGAAGCTTTGGTGTTTGATAAAATACTAACTGCATCTATGTTTCTGTCTTTCTTTGAACATTTTTATAATTTTGTGTATGTCTGTGGAAGCACAAATGTCTAAACCACTAAGGTAGCATTACTGTATTTAAGTTGGAGCAAACAAATACAATCTGTGAGGATTATACACGAGTCTAATTGTTTCAGTTAGAATGCTCACAACCCTTAGTCTATACAGTATACATTTTTTGTGTATCAAATTACTGATATGCTATTATTGTTTCATTGTTGCAAACCTGCGACTCCTTTCCCTCAATTTATTATTCACCATTTAAGATAATTATGCCTTATAGAATGAATGTCATTTCACTCTGTTGTGTGATCTTGGATGTCTACTTGCATATGGTATGACAATTGGCATGGCAGTTTATATGAATGTGTTGTTGCCATCAAGTTGATCCATGCTCTAAGAAACACACCAGAATGCTATGAACAGGTTAAAAATGATGTTTGGTAGATAGGAATATTAATTTAAATTACTACTTTTTATTCATTTTTCTGTTAAAGGATTTAATTGCTACGTTTTTCTTACTGACCAATTAGTCTACTTGGATAGCTTAATTATATTGAAGTCTAGTAAATAGTGGAATATACATTTTATGAATATTAACAAAATGAATATACATTTTTAATTGAGTTTATTTTAGCTGCAGGAATGTACTTGCTGCTCAGATTATAAGTAACACACAGGACCAACAAACTACTTTAAGCCCAAGAAGTGCATTTGTTGTCCTCCTTTTCACTCTTGGTCGTCATAGAAGAAACTATTTCATTTCGCCTGTCCTAGTAAGGAACAGAATGGCTTAGAAGAACTGTATGTGAAAACAGCTTGTTGTTTCTTTCCAAGTCTGAGAAAAACACTGTAATGTGTTTAAAAGATATCATTTGAAAGTTCACAGTTATGCAAATAACCAGTGCATTAGCGAAAGGCAACCCTCTTCTTTTCCCCTTATCTAGATTTCTGTGTGTGCTTCATCATTCATCAGCCAACTTGTTTGTTGCAGGTTTTCTCTAACTTCTTTCATCTCTACTTTATTTTTTAAAACCTGATATTAATTACTCCATTTTAAAGTGCTGATAATTCAGCTAAATGTTCAATTTTAACTGGTAGTTTTTTGGTTTTGTTTTGGAAGGGCTTTCCTGGGATACCAATGAACCGATTCTGAGAGATGCCTTTGAGAAGCATGGTGAAATCACTGAAGGTTAAATGATCTTTTTCTCTTAGTTTTGGTTCCAATTTGGTCATACAACTATGCTGCAATTGCACTGAATTCTTTTATTTTTCTTTTTGCAGTTAGAGTAATATGTGATCACGTGACTGGGAAATCAAGAGGTTATGGATTTGTGCGGTTTGTTTCTGAAACTACAGCTGCTACAGCTCGCAAAGAAATGAATGGCCAGGTTTTTATTTTATTTTTTCATTTCTCCTATTTGTTTAAGATGAATTCACTTTTTTTATATCAAAACCTTTGAAAATATGCGGACTTATTGGCCAAAGAAGTTTCCTTCTATGTCATCCAACATTGTTATGTATGGATCTTGTTCCTTATTCTTTCACAGATACTGGATGGCAGACGCATTCGGGTTACGTATGCACACAAAGGCTAGGGATCAAGTCTGCAAACAATTCATTACACAGTTCATGGTTGCAGCATATTAACTTTCTCCCTTTGATATGTGAAGTCTAGCTATATTCTAAGCTTTTAAGTTTAGTCATTCATTATAGGTTTATTATTTTAAGGGCGTTTTACATTGTCTCAATTTGTTTTGATGATTTGAATGGATGTTCTCGTGTTCCTTGACTTGAAATTGTTGTATATTTTTGTCATATTTCAAAAGTTTAAATTCTTTATTGTATTAATTAAATAATAATTTGGATCAATCATTTAGTCTTAATCTCACCTAATCCTCTGAACAGTTTTTAGAGACTGATTATTGTTATAAACAGTCGTGTTAAAGACGAGTTTTGCAGAGTTTTTACTCCCACGTTTTTTTTTGTGAATTTGAGTTATTCTCGTTTTAAGATTTGTTAGTTCTGTTGTCCCATTATTATTAGAAAGAATGTTATATTCTGATGACTTTTACATCATGCCCAAATTTCTTAGGACAGCCATTTTATACGCCCAGGTTAATCTTATTTTGTGATAGATGTGTGTGGTTTGGGAAACTAGTAGACAACAATATTAACACAAGATCTTTGAGACTATAACTTGCGACTCAGTGCGTTTCCTGTTTGATTTGATTTTTCTTGCCGTAAAATGTTGCTGGTAACCAAATGATAAGAACTGTGCACTAGCAGTAACAGTTTGAATCTTACATTTAATTTCGCATTCTATTTTCATATGAACTTAAAATTGGTTTAGCTATTCAGCTAATACTCATTATAATAGGTAACTATGTATTGACCACTACATGAATTGGCCCGATGTTAGAAATTGGAATGATTATTTTCTGTTGTCACTGAGTACTGACACGCAGAACTGATGGACCAAATCTCTTTGAATTACAAATTCTAATGCAGATATTTGATACCACATTTTCTGGTGTCACTGAGTACTGACAGGCAGAACTGATGGACCAAATGTCTTTGAATTACAAATTCTAATGCAGGTATTTGATGCCACTTTCACTTCCGCACTGCACTTCTGAGAAAGTTAGAAAGTTAAATTGTTCGTACAAAGATTGAATTCTTGGATCATTTGAATTCGTAGACTAGTTCTAGTTTATGAAGTACAAATCAGATATTTTAGATGCTAACAAATTTGATTGAATTCTTGGATCATTTGAATTCGTAGACTAGTTCTAGTTTATGAAGTACAAATCAGATATTTTAGGTGCTAACAAATTTGATCCCCGATGGTTCTGCATCCAATATAAAACAGTGCAAGTCGACTTATAAAATTTAGAACTAATCAAAAGTTTTTGAACTTTGTCAATTCATGTATGAATCATTTTCTTTGAAGACATCATTCGGTAAATTTATTAAATTGCATAACATGTAGACAGGAGTTGATCTCAAATGCTCTTACAGGATTAATTTAATCATTTCAATACACAAAAGATGTCACAATCCCAGTTCTTCAATTTGAACTAAAAACCTAACTATTTAATTCTAGGAACAGAACATTAGATCCACTAGATACAGTTAACAAACATAGGGGACCAAGAGCACTGATCACGAAAAAAGACAATTTGTTCAAGAACTAGTGAACTTGGTAACAGCCTTAGTACCCTCTGAGACTGCATGTTTGGCCAATTCTCCAGGCAGCACAAGTCTGACTGCAGTCTGGATTTCCCTTGAAGTGATGGTGGGTTTCTTGTTGTAACGGGCAAGCCTAGAAGATTCTTGGGCAAGCTTCTCAAAGATGTCATTGATGAAACTGTTCATGATGCCCATGGCCTTGCTGGAGATACCAATATCGGGGTGAACCTGCTTCAGAACCTTGAAGATGTAGATCTTGTATGTCTCCACATTCTTCTTGCTTCTCTTCTTCTTCTTGTCACCACCAGCTCCCCCTTCCTTCGGAAGTTTCTTTCCTGCCTTCGGCTTCTTCTCCGCCGGAGCCTTGTCTCCTACCGTCGACTTCTTCTCCTCGGCTGGCTTCTTCTCCGCTGGTTTCTTCTCAGCCTTTGGTGCCATACCTACTATAGAATTTGGTGCTCTGTAGAAAATTAGGGTCGTGAATTGGGATTCCAAAAGCTTAATGGAAAAGCAGTTGAAGTTGTGAATGACAAGAGCGTGCAAGGATTGTATATATAGGAAAAGGTTCTGACCTTCTTATTGGCTAGTGGGCTTTAGTGCGGATCGATGAGGTGGCACTTTGATGAGCCTGTTGATGAACGGCTGAGATGTTCTTTTGGCTTCTCAGTTTTCCTTTGGCGCCTAAATTTATTCTTGCCGGCTACTATCTTTCCAGATTGACAAAACCAAGACAATTTTATAGAGGAAAGGAAACACTTTCATATCAGAGAACAAACCAGTGCATATCAAAGTTATCCTTTTAATCTATATCTATGTAAATATGATTTGTTTTAAGAAAATTCATTCCTCTATAATATAACAAATCAAAGGACTAATTTTCATTCATTATTCCCTGTTATTGAATTGTTTCCACTATAAAATTGTTATGTTTTTAATAATTTTTATTTCAAAATAAAAAATATTTTATCTAATTTTTATTTTTCTACCATCTTTCAAATATTTTATATTAACAATGATAAAATTAATTTATTTTAAATGTTAAATTAAATATTAAGAATTTTATTATTGTGATCTTAAAATATAGCATTAAATTATTTTAATTTTGCTATAATTGTTAATTTCTAATCTTAAGTGTCAACATATAGATTTGTGGGGGATTGTACTTTAACAATTATGACTCTCATTATAGGTTATAATTTATTTTACTGTTTCACATTTTAAAAGTTTTGTTAAATTTATTCATTTATTTAAATTTCAATTTTGTTCAAAAAAATTCAAAAAAAATATTTCACTAATAATTTAATGTGAGAAAATTATATATAAATATATAACAAGTATAGAAAATACTTAAATCATAATTTCATAAAATTCAATCTTAATTTTCTGTAAGTTATTTTATGATATCAAAATGGACTATCTGACTATCATATTTCTTTATATATTAAATAGAAATACTAAAAATTTTAAGAATATGTTTGAAAAAATCTTATTTAAGCTATAGTTTGATTAATATGAATAGAACATGTTTTTTTAGTTTATGATGAGTTAACTTAGTTAAATTTAATTTATTAATATAATAGATTATAAGAAAAGTGTGACTATTACAATGCATTAGGTGAGGATTATAAATTGTGTTAATAATGTAGATTGGCAAATAAGTAATAAAACATTTTATATCTTTCTAAAATAACACATTTATGATTTTAGATATGTTATTATAAAAGAAAACAAATATATATTATATATGTTGTAATTTTTATGGATGGTTATTCATTAGACACAAAGACAAGAAAAGGTCTGAAATAGAAAAAAAAATACATATAAATTAATATTTTTTATTTTTTACTATAATTGATGCATTATTTAGTGTTTGGTTTTGATTGAACAGTGACGAACTTAAGTTTAATGAATTTTGGCATTTATTATTTTCAATTACTATTATAATTTATTTAGTATGTAAATATACCTTTGATAAAGATTATATCCATTTTCTATTACATGTTAGAAAACACAACAAAAAAGAAAAGTAATATTAAAAAATAAAATAAATTAACTTAGTATGAACACCATTCCATATAAATGTCATAGAAATTGACCTAGAAGAGTTTTCTAATATAAAAAAAAAATAAAAAATTAGGAGGTTACCAATGATATAAATGATATAAGATATTGATTAACCAATGTTGTTATATATTCCATCTTATATTGATAGTATATATATTAGGTTTATAAATAATATATAAAGTATCCAAAATAATTAATATTAAAAATAGTATTTATGAAACCATTTATCTGCATTGATTTGATCAAAAATAAATTTATCTAAACTAAAACTCAACTAGTTTTAGTAACAATTTTACTTTCTTCTCTTGTTCATTAAAATGAAAGGTGAGCTTTTAAAATCAAATATTTCATTGGAATAAAAATTTATATACAATTATCACCATATTTGCTTTAAATTAATAATAAATAATATTAATTAATATTTATAATATTACCTTGTTATGTTATCAAATTATTTGATACATGATTATCATTAAATCATTGTTACGCGGTAAAAAACATAAATCACAAGGAGTAGGAATCAAATTTTCGAAAAATATGTCAATACATTCTTATAAATAATAGTTGGAGATCATAAGGATTGGGACCATGAAAGATTTCGTTTTATGACTTTATAATTCTTATTTTATTGGTGGTAAAAGTTGATATGTCATCTATCTAAATATGATTAGTTATGATACATATATCAATCTTATATGCTGTTTTTTCATTTAAAATTAATTGAGTACTTCATCAAAATTTGTCAATGTTTTAGTTTAAGAACGAGTTAAGGGTTTTAAATCAGGATTAAGTATCCAAGTTTACGAATAGATGTTAATTTGTCTTTTCACTTGTGATGATTCACCTATTTATAGGATGTTATAGAGTTTTTTTTCTATACATTGTAAAATAGTAGCTATGAAAATATTCAGACTGAAAAGCTAGTTAAACTGATATGTTCTTTTTAACTTTAATTAGATTGGTCAATGGAGGATGAATTAGTCCTTTAAATATTCTTAATTACTATTATTCTTAGGGGATATGAAGGTTATAACAATCTTTCATTGATTATGGCTTTAACAACAATTTCTTTAGTCTTCAATCTCTAATAACTGACATGAACAAGATGGAAAGTATCTGTAAAAGACACTCCAATGTCAAAATCAATTATCAGATATAAAAAATATTAGAGTTTATTAGATAAGATAAATTTCTCCTATAATTGGTCGGTATTTATAGTGGTAATTATTTTGACATGTATTAATTAGTTTTGATTTTAGTCAAAGGAGAATTGTAAAGCATTTCATAGTTTTACATGCGACTTCTAAGATAAGTAATGATGAGTGGTCAACTGAGTTTTGCACTAGGCCAAAACACATTTCAACCTTTGTTTCTTGATGTGTTAGTTGACAGTTACTTATGCGGACAACTACCTTTACCGTATGATACAAATATAAAAATGACATTTCTATATTGATAATTAAATATGATTACTTAGGCTTTGAGAGTAGATGATGTTTGACCTGTCAAAGAGAACATCAACTCATATGTTTAGTGACTTTGTGTGTGGTCACTATGAAAGCATCATTATATTCCTTCTTTAATTTAAATAAAATATTGACTATGAAATTAAAAATTTATAATTTTCCCAAAAAATAGAATAATTTAATATTATTTTTAAAATTATAATCAGCAATTCTTAATATATACATTTAAAATAAAAAGAAATTGCTTTTATATTATAAAAATATAATATTTTTTAAATATGAGAATAATATATATATAGTAAATGTTTGTTTTCTTGTACAATGTATTTGGACAAGAGGATGTTCGTGGTTTGATTGTATATGACGACAAATGGTGAAAGGTTATTATGAAGAGATTTGCAAGAATGTCATTGAAAATTACAGATCAGTCATTATAAATGAGTATACAGAGAACCTTATACTGTAGCATGCAGATAACATCTTATTGTGGGTGTCCAGACAAGTGCAGCTTGTATAGACGTGAGATTCCTTTGCAAAGATTTTTGAAGCTTCACAATGAGCATCATTGACCATATTCAAATTAGTTTGAATGTGCTTTTATAAGCCTTGAGTTGTTCCTTGGAGTGTGGTGCTTCTGTGAGTGTGAGATTTGTGAGTTGTTGGTACTGCTCTTGTGATGTAGTAAGTGTGTAGTGGTGTCATTGACACAGGTGTGGTGTCAGTGGTCGTTGAAGGTGATTGTTGAAAGCATCAATGATCTCGCCATGTCTAGAGGTAGAAGATGATTCATAATCAATTATCCCATACATGATAATCGATTATACCCAATTTCTGTAAGCCATAATCGATCATCTTTGAGTCCAATAATCAATTTTATGAAACTTTTTATACGTATAATGTATAATTGATTCTAAGGTTATTTTTTGCGATAATTGATTATGGCACATAAATAATCCATTACAAGGTTTTTTTTTTTTTTTTGCCATAACTGATTATGGCGTATAGATAATCGATTGTCTATATACTTTCCAACCTATAATCGATTATGGTGGTCTTAAAATCAATTATGCTTATGTTTTTGGTTTTTTATTCTCCAGTGACGTTTGTTTGTTTGTTTTGATATTGAAATGTTTTGTGGGTAGCATTTTCAGTGGGTATTGGTGGTTATTCGTCGTGTGATATTGTTGGTGGTGTTGATAGTCATACTGTTATCTTCCTCATACCTATGTGGTTATATTAAAATTGTGAGTTGGAAAAAAACTATAAATTATATATTTGATTATACGTGGATGGATTGATTATATATCATGGTTTTTATATTTGAAAAAAATAGAAAAAATGTTGAACTAAATGCTTATGAGAAATTTGATGTAAAAATAAAATTAGAAGGTAAAATTTGAAATATTAAAGAATATTTATAAATTTAGAAGTTTTGAAGAAAATTTAAGAATTTGAAATATTTTTCAACTATAAAACTATTTTTTTTTTTTTTTATAGGTGAACTAATCAAATTTATAGAAAAGTTGAAAGTTTAAAGCTTATAGAAAGAAAACAACATCAAGAAAGTTTAATTGAAATAGAAAAAACGCTAGTCATTATTGAAACTTATTGCTGTTTCTGAAGCACCTTACATAACTAAAACAAAATACATTTAATAAAAAATACAAAATATTTATTTATATTTTTGCTAATCATTGTTTTAAGAGTAGTAAATTACAAAATGATTAGAAATATACAAATATAAAATATAACATTTAATTTTATAATATATATTTTAATAAATATATTTAATTTTTAATAATTACTTTTAATTAAACCTCATTGATTAATATTCGATATTTGATTGAATGAATTGGTTGGTATACACTAATAAACATTTCATCTTTGATTTATTTTAGTCAATTTAAGTATATTCGTTACATATTTCTCCTATAAATTATTAATATTTGTATAAAAATAGAATAAAGATTAAAAAATTCATATTTAATATCTTAAAATTATATTAAAAAGTATTTAAATTTTTAAATAAAAAAATTAATAAAAAGGTAAATTTAGAAAAGATTTAAAATAGGTAAATTTAGAAAAGATTTAGAATTATTGCTAATATATAGTAGTATCCCCAATTTCCGCAAAAATTGGATTTTGAATTCGATTAGTCAAAAGAGAAATATAGATTGCAAACTCTTTTTATTTAAACTAATAATTTTAAAACTTTCAATTTAAGCAAAATGAAAATGATATAAAAATAATTTATACTTAAAAGTTAATAGCGGGACAAAGAACAAATTTAGGCGCCCATGGAAAACTGAAAAGTGAAAAGAACATCTAGCCGTTGATCAGTAGCTCATCAAAACGCCAGCTCATCAATCCGCGCCAAATCCCAACAGCCAATCAGAACGCCAAAGCCTTTCCCTATATTTACAATCCTTGCAAACTCTCTTCATTCACACCTTCAATTGCTTTTCCACTAAGCTTTTGGAATCCCAATTCAAAGCCCTAATTTTCTACAGAGCACCAAATTCTGCAGTAGATATGGCCCCAAAGGCAGAGAAGAAGCCAGCAGAGAAGAAGCCGGCTGAGGAGAAGAAGTCGACGGTCGGAGACAAGGCTCCGGCGGAGAAGAAGCCGAAGGCAGGAAAGAAGCTTCCGAAGGAGGGAGGAGCTGGTGGTGACAAGAAGAAGAAGAGAAGCAAGAAGAGCGTGGAGACATACAAGATCTACATCTTCAAGGTTCTGAAGCAGGTTCACCCTGACATTGGTATCTCCAGCAAGGCCATGGGCATCATGAACAGTTTCATCAACGACATCTTCGAGAAGCTCGCTCAGGAATCTTCTAGACTTGCCCGTTACAACAAGAAACCCACCATCACTTCAAGGGAAATCCAGACCTCGGTCAGACTTGTGCTGCCCGGAGAATTGGCCAAACACGCAGTCTCTGAGGGTACCAAGGCTGTTACAAAGTTTACTAGTTCTTGAACAAATTATCTTGTTCCTTATCTGTGCTCTTGATCCCCTATGTTTATTAGTTGTATCTAGTGGATCTAATATTCTGTTCTTAGATTTGAATTCTTAGGTTTGTAGTTTTTAGTTCAAATTGTTGAAGATATGAAATTGTGCCCATCCTTGTGTATGGAAATGACTAAGCTGAATTTATCCAATATCAGTGTTTGAAATCAACTTCTTTCTAAATGTTCTGTAATTTGTTTTAATCTGGTTATGAGAAATTCTACAATGAAATAGTTGTCCATGGAGTATTTGGACTTCATTTTATTTCTGTAAATTAATTTTATCTATTTAAACCAATTTTCATTTTTGATATATTGAAAGTCTAAGAAATTAGTATGAACTTTGGAAAACTGTAAAGACTATTCAACCTAAAATTTTTTGGAAAACTGTAAAGACTATTCAACCTAAAATTTTTTGGAAAACTGTAAAGACTATTCAACCTAAAATTTTGCATTTGTAATGCTTAAAAAAGAGAGGAATGCTTAAATCTTATTGGGATGTAATATCTTATTTTATAAGACACAATCTAAGCCAGAAAGTCATACATGGGATTATTGTCAAAAAATCATGTGTTGTATTATTTCTAGGGTCTTAAAATCTCTGAGCATTGTTCATGTTGTGTTTTTGATTTTTTTGACACCATCATTTTGCTTTTTAATTTATTGTTATGTTAATTAATGAGAAATGAAATTCAGGTCATGAAAATTACACCTAGTATGTTTCAAGAAAAGAATTAGCTTATATTTTATTTATTTAATTCATTAAAATTTCTTATATTTTTTTAAAGCATAAATGTTTTATTATAATAAAATTTCTATATTAAAAGTCTTTGAAAAAAAAATTCTATAAGCATTTATAATAAAATAAAATAAAAATAAAATTTTCCATTAACTAAATTTAGTTTGTATAGAACTTAATTAAATTTTGAAAAGTTAATATTCTAACTTTTGCAACTCATTTAGGTGAATTTTAACTTTTAAAGAATTATTTAATTATTTTTATTCTTTTTTTAAGTATTTACAAAAAAATGCTTTAAAATATTACCTAAGGTTAAGATAAGATTATAGAAATAAAGTTCTTTTGTAAATACTGTTTAGGACTGATTTAGGATTTAACTGGGGAAATAAAATTTGACTTTAATTATAATTAATGTAGTTATTTTGTCATATGTATTTTTTATATCATTTAATTAATTGAATAAATGTGTGGTTATTTTTCAACTTTATTCTTTCTTAGTAATTTAACTTTGAAATTAAATTAGAACAAATTTCAAAATGTAATTATAAATTAAGATTTTCTTATCTGTACATTTTCACTTTCTTAGATAAACAGGTTTTAACTAAAATAAAATTGAACATTTTAAATATCTTTAACCTAAATGAATATATATATTATATTTAAAAAAATGTGTTTACAGTTTTATTAACTTTCACGATTCTATCCAATACTTTCCATATTACTCATTATAATCCTTTATTCTAGGAATACTGATTCCTGCTTAAGAATACCGTTTCCTAAATAATCAACAATTTAAGATATACCCTTCGGAATTATTCTGACAGCCTATGATCCATAAAGAAAAACTCCAAACCCAATCAGAGGCACACCCGGATCAACCACCTCTTTCTCTTCTCTTTTTCTTTCTCACTCGACTAAACCCTAAGCTTCTTTCACCCTCACCGGATCTGTTCCAAAACCTAAACCTAAACCTCACTCTGCAAACATGTCTGCAGCTCTGGATTTGTCGCTCGATGACATCATCAAGAACAACAAAAAATCTGGATCCGGAAACTTCCGTGGCCAGAACCGATCATCCGGATCCGGATCCGGACCTTCACGCCGCTTCCCCAACCGTGCTGCCAACCGTGCCGCTCCTTATGCCGCCGCCAAGGTAGGTATCTCTTACTTTCATCCATCTTTTGTTTTTAATTTCGATTTCGTGGTTCAATGCCTAATTTTGCGTTGGATTTAATTAATCGTTGGTTTTAGGCGCCCGAGGCGAATTGGAAGCGCGATTTATATGAAGATCAGTACGTGGCTGCGGCGGAGTTCCCTGCTCAAGGTGGTTTTGCGTCTTCTATAGAAACTGGGACCAAACTCTTCATTTCTAACTTGGATTATGGTGTTTCCAATGATGATATTAAGGTAATGCTATCTGTATTTTAAGTACATTGCCTTAGTGTTTTTGGCTTGGCACGAACTAAAAATTTCGTTCCTCGCAGTTTGATAGAAATCCTTGGTCTCTATTGTTCGTAGTGTTTGCATAGTTTTAGAGTAGAGATGGACGGGTTGGTGGACGTGAACTATGAAGTGTATGTTTGCGCAAGTAGCTCTGTTTTTAGGACTCTAGGTGTATGTAAGAATGCCATAGTAGCTACTCTTTTTACTTCGTATTCCTTTTAGTCTACTTGGGCCTCATACCGTAGTTACTTATTTTGGAATTTGTTTTTATAATTGTGCTTCTGTTATGCGTTTGACTAAAATGCTGAATTAAGTGCTTAGCACTGTAAAACTTATTTTAGAAAAATAATCACTTAATTATACAAAGTCTTAAGTAGCTACTCTTTTTGCTTCCTATTCCTTTTACTCTACTTGGGTCCTCATACCGTAGCTACTCGTTTTGGAATTTATTTTGATAATTGTGTTTTCCTGATGTGTTTGACTAAAAAACCGAAGTAAGTGTTTAGCAATGTTCCACTTATTTTAGAAAAATAATCACTTAATTTTGCCAATTTCCTTAGAGAGGCTTTTGTGCTAATTTTTCCTAAATCAATTGTTTCTAAACCAGCGTCTTTTCAGGCTCTTTTTGTGAAACTATTAGGCTGTCTGTGACCACCACGTATCCATGGTTTATAGTAATCTCTGCTTGGTATAGTGTTTCGATTTAGAAGAAATACGAATAACATTCAAATATTTGTCATGTGGAGGTTATTCATGGTTGTCGATGATTTCTCCTATTAGTTGGAGTCTTTCTCCTATCCTATTCTATCTCTTCACTTTTGCTTGCCATATAACACGTGATTTCTTTTTTTTCTTGCATCATCTGTTTTCCTGAAATGAGAATACAGTAGAGTGTGAGTTGGTGGTGGCCGATGGGGGAAAGGGAATAATTTCTTTCTTTTCTTTTTCTATCTAGGCGGCGAGAAGATGGGTGCTGAGCCTGCACTACAATTGGGTCACTTTGTACCCTAAAAGGTCCTACATTTTGGGGAGTCTTTTTTGCTGTTTTTCATTAATGTTTTGTGATAATATTATAAAACTATTGGGTAAGGTGTAATATTTTAGAATATTTGAAAAATATTAATAATTAGTTATATAGGGCTAGTAGTTATTACGTATAGGCCACTAGAAAGTTCCAGCAAAACTCTTCCAAACACTCCTTATAGTCCTGACTACATGCATCTAGGTAATGTTGTGGACAATATCAGGCAACTTAATTTTAAATCAATAATATAGTCGGTAACAATGTTTTCTTTCCTTTTGGCCCCTTCAAAGCCATTGTTCAATTAAAATCCCTTTTCTCTATTCTATACTGCAATTTAATTGACTCCTTAATAAAGGCAGGGTTTCATGCCTATAAGGTTGTAAAGGCCAAAAGTGCTCTCGGGCATTAAGGGTTTTAATTGTAGAAGTGGTTTTGAAGGAAGTTAAAAGGAAGGTTTTGGTGTCTGCTTTGTAAGGCAGGCGAAAAGTTCTCTTAGGCATTGGTTTATTTTAACACCTCAAGTTGTGAGGTAGTTAAGAGTGAATGATGAACGTCATTAACAATAGAATCGGAAAAAAAGTAAAATATTTGATTGTTTTGAACTACTTTTCCTGTTCCATATAAATTATTGCTCAAGGATAACATTTTCATTGTAAATAAACTATTAATAAGTTTAATTTCCTAAATACTCTCGGAGAGTGACAACTAGTAATTCAACATTTTATTTTACTCCTTGGTAGTTATCAGTTACCAAGTCAGATGTCTCGGTTTTCAATTTTTTATTGTTACTGATAGGTGCCAATGTCATGTTTTACTTTAATTATATCGGAATTCTTAATGCACCAAGAGGTGCTGGTACTTTCTAGCACCTAGTCTAAGTGTGATGGATTTTTCGAGGAAAAGGGAAGGAAGGACTAAATATTTTTTATTTTTCTTTATTTTTTCTTGTTTGACATTTTTTTGAAGTAATGGATTAATAAAAGTTTAGTGTCTTAATCTTCTATTTTGTGTTGTTCTAAACCTTAACATAACTCTCATAAGCTTAAAAATAATAAACTTTGTTCCCCCTCTTTGCAATACCCTACGCTTGAAACAGCCCTTGGTATGATCTGTCTAAACCCTAAACCTAAACATGCCTGGCTGACTGTTTTATCATGAAAAAAATGCAAATATTTAATTGCAATTATTCTTACAAACAAAGATGTTTGCACTTTTACTATTTTACAGTCAGAGTTTGAAATTCAATTTTGTACTCTCCAGGAATTGTTTTCTGAAGTTGGCGACCTGAAACGTCATGGGGTTCATTACGACAGGAGTGGAAGATCGAAGGTATCTTATCCTGTTGGCATAATGTGGTCGTACTCATCAATTTGTTTTGTCTTGCAGTAGTTTAGAAAAACTCTTTTTCATAGGGTACTGCAGAAGTAGTATTTTCACGACGAGCTGATGCTGTAGCTGCTGTAAAGAGATACAACAATGTTCAATTAGATGGTAAACCTATGAAGATAGAGATTGCGGGAACAAACATTTCTACACCTGGTGTTTCTGCTGCAAACAGAGCTATTGGAAATTTGAATGGAGTTCCTCAAAGGTATCCTCTTGCTTAATGAGATATTTTTCCCCACTAACACTATAAAAAAAAATTACCCAAGTAGCACACTTTACACTTTAATTCCCTAACTTTATTTACATAATCTTTTATTCAACTATCATTTATTTTTTACACTTTTACACTTTAATTCCCTAACTTTATTTTACACTTTACACTTTAATTCCCTAACTTTATTTACATAATATTTTATTCCCTATCATTTATTGCAATCTTCAAAATGGCTGCAAGCTTTTGGATATTTTGAATTGTGACATTATTTACTTATTAATCCTTTTTTATACCGTACCATTTACTGGCTGTTGTTGAGATAATCATCCATCCTGTCATTTTTGTGTTTTAGAAGCGACTCTGAATAAGTGAATTGCAATGTTTGTGTTAATTTTAATCACCATCATTCTTTATGAAATGGAAGATGGCTGTGCTTATTTATTTGTTTCCTAGAGGATGTCTGTGTTTTGTTCTATTTTTTCATATTGGCTTTCCTTTTATTTGATCAATAGCTGTAATGAGATTTAATGTTTTATCAAGAAGTAATTTTTTTGGTAGTGACGGTTAAGTTGGTTTTTTTTTTCTTTTTTATTGTTAAAGATGATCATATGTGCTATTGATCTGACTCAGTGCACAAGGAAGAAATGGGGCATTAAGAAAGCCAGGAGGAAGAGGGCAAGGCATTCGAAGGGATCGAGGAAGAGGTCGTGGTGGAGGAAAACGTGACGAAAAATTATCTGCAGATGATCTGGATGCTGATCTGGAGAAGTATCATGCAGAGGCAATGCAATTGAACTGAAGGAATTGCCCATGTTTTAATTTCTTCTATGGTTATTAGGGGCTTGGTGATGGAACACTGTATTTTGCTGTGCCCTACTTATTAGGGGAAAGGGAATGGACTCTTCGTGAAAACTTTTAGACTTGACCCGCGGAGTTTGGGCTTCTTGCCTGTTATTCATTTTCCTTGGGTATTTCATATGAATTACGAAACAGGAGTCAGCGCCCTCTCGTTGGCATTAATTTGTTTTAAGAAGTGTATTATGGAAGTGGGAACCATGATCTCGTCTATCAATGCACAGAATATTTGGCTGCTACAAAATATGGGAGGCTGCAGATTTGACCTAGTTGCTTTGGTTAAACCATACCAATACAGTGGAATCTTCGAATGAGGTAGATTCCATGCCTTTTTTGCTGTATTTGTTTAGTGTAGTCATTGGGGTTTGTCATGTTTAGATGTTCTACTTGTTATAGTTGAGAACATCTTTCCTGACTGTCTGGTAATTTTGGCTTATTATATAGTGTGATGGAACTTATCCTATTTGACTTCATCGACTGGTTGCACTTGGTGGTACAAGTCTACAGATGAAGATAGCACTCCCTGCTAGGGATTTGCTATAGGAGTTGGTATCAGCTCTAGTCTGTTGTGACCGTTCTTTAGTTGTACGAATCTGTGAGAACTGTCAGTGCTGGTTACAATTACGTGCTCGGCTGTTTTTCCGGCCATGTTTTACTGGTTGGATCTGAAAGGGACAGTTGATACAAGTGCTTGCAATAATCACGCTAGTCAGAGATTCTTTTTTAACTTTACAGGCATTGGTACTCTACCCATTCCCAGCTGTGGTGGGAAAGGGTGGTATTAACTACCTTTACATTAGTGTAACGTTTATCCACTGAGACGATAGCCTAAGGACATTATTTCATTGGGATGCCAGCTTATGCTCGGCTTTAACGTTGTTTTTGATGGCTGACTGTAACTGGCATGAATTAATCTCTATTGTGGTGTCTTTTGCAGTGCTTTTAAACTTTTGGAAACAACGTTTCAATTCAAAATGTGGTAAGGAAATGAAAGAATCCAATGATTCTGCGCTCTAGATCTGCTGCAGTCCAAGTTCTTTGATAATACTGTATTTCCTATATAAAGAAAGGATCAAATGTCAATGTTTAATAGATGAAAAAAATGTTAGATGTATTTACATAAAATTGTTCGGCCTTCTTCAAAAATTCGTGCAGTTTTCAACAAAATGGTTTAATGATCTAACTTACAATAATCAAGAATAAAAACTCTTCAAAAAATAAAGGATGATTTTCTGTTAATACACAACAAAAACTGATAAATTTTCAATCTCATTTCATAATTTTACTAAAGTCTCATTTCAATCTCATTCATCTTAACGTTATATAACTTGGAATTCTTAACTTTGCCAATAACAAAATATACAAAACATTAGCCAGTTTGTTTGTACACAACTTCACTGATGACAAAAAAAGAAGACAAGGAACTAAGCATCGACAATGGCTTGACAATCTGTACAGACATGGGAATTTATTGCGATTTTGGCTTGGCAATCCTATCCCACGTTGAAAATATAAACCCCATCAAGGAGTAGAAAATCGTCTTAATACAAGAAATGACGAAGTTCCAACAGGAAGAGGGCCAATACCAAGGATAAAGCAGCCGGAAGAACAAACTAATAAGATGTCGCGGATAACGTCCCACCTGTATGTAATATGGTATAAGCATAAGCAATTTGCCATTATTAGGAAATCAGTTGACCAAAGAGGAAAAGAAAGTATCTGGTCCACTAAAACATTTAATAAAGGAACTGCATTCTTCTCAATCTATTGGTAGCTTAAACAATTTTACACCACTTATTAATCATATCATGTACCTGTCCAACAAGACTTTTAATCCTTTAGTTAACTAGGTTCACTTTCTTTCTTTTGGCTAACCGTGAACTCGTTCCGACAAATAAAATTAATCCCCATGCATTATTTAGGGAGTGTAAAGAACGAAGCCCTTGCAATGGCTCAAGTACGAGTACTAACCGGAAAAAGTAAGTCTAATGCTTCCCAAGCTGCATGACGAACCGCTCTCGTGGGATACATTGGACCACCAGGAGAAGTAAAGCTATACAAACAAGTTTTTAATCTTGTACTTGTAGTCATTCTCAATTCCATACCTGTGTCATTAGCATAGAAAAAAAAAAAACAAACGACATAGCTAAGTCAGGACGAGATACTAATAGTCCCTGTCCAAATATTGCATCTGTATGGTTGATATAGTACCCTGAAGGATCCTAATTTCTGAAAGGTAATGAAGCAGTACTGGTTCCACCTTTAGCTTTTGAAGCTGATAAGTGATGAGAAAAAAATCAACACCAACATTAAGGGTACCATCTTCATCTCTTCATATGAAATAGAGGATAAGGCTCTTAATCATGAAATGGTAAATTGTAACTCAAACTTACCTGATCAGTGAGTTCAGTAACAAATATATCTGCTGGACCACCAATTAGAAATGCAGTGGGGAAAGCAGGACATTGTTTCAAGAAGCTATCTATTTTGTCAGCTGCAAAAAAAAAAAAAAATTATATTTTAACAGGCTAGTACATAGTCAATCATAGCCAATAATCCAGTGCCCCAAACTTCTGTTTACCTTTATTGTAAAATAGAATGAACCTTGAGAGCAAGAGATACATATCACGCTGAGCCTGATAATATGGTGACAAATACAGAATTTTCAGAATGTCAATTGCTAGAAACATAATTCAGCAATTCAAGGTTCCAACAGACAAAACTATAACTTATAGGGTTAAGCTCACCTGGAAAGGAATTTTATTCAATCGAGTGTGGTCTAAAGCAACATCTTGCAGAAGATACTGAACTTGAGGGAAACACAAGGAATATGCAAAAGAATTGGGAAAAGGAAGCAATAATCAAAACATTAGTCACATGATCCATATCAGGGCAGACAAACATTAGATTCGTTCAAGGACTCTTACACAGAATAAAGACCGGAAACGCCTTGTATTTGTTTGAATGTCAATCCTGCACATGGTTTTGAAAAATATTACTGCAATATGATCCCAGATTAAATTTGAGCGTGGTAACATGCCACTGTACCACAGCCGATGAACACAATCTTAATAATTAATAATATTTTCCATTACTTTCCGTTTCATGGAGGGGATAGGCTTGAATGGATTGCTATGGCATGGCAACATCAGGTGAAAAAAATAATTTTTTTGAAAGAAAAATCATGAAGAGCACTCAGAAATATTCTTCTTCCAATTTAGAGGGAGAACAGGACATTAAATTTAGTTCATATATTTTGTCCAGGAATAGTAATGAAAGTCAATACTTGTAACTAGTACAAACAACCAGCCAATCCAAATCCAAGCTTGGCTAGGCAAAAAGCAATTAAGTTTTCTTTCATAACAGCCTGTATTCATACCAGAAAACATTTGTGGCACCTTGAACCAGAGCAGATGAATACCGAAGGAGCACTTCTGGATTATCAAGATGAAATTCAAATAACTGCAAAAAATTACGAAGTTATTGTGTAACACTACATGAAGCTACTATATATACCACAATTACGATTCATGAAAGATGCATACACAGTGATTCATCAAACTCATTAGAATTTTAGGAACTTGGGTTTGCTTAGGAAATATGGAGATTGACTTCTTATAATAGCAGAGGAAACCTCTGTAATCATAAAAGGCAGAATTGAAAAGAAATGAAATAAAATATCCTAAGGCCACAACCATCCCATCTCATGCCAGGTAGCCTGTATAAACATTATAATCTAACAGCAGAAGTTAAATATGTTTTGTACAAAGATCGAAATAGTGTAATATGATAAATTAGTTTGTGAATAACTATAATTGTATCCTTCATAATAACAAAATAATTAACAAATTATATTCATACTCTACACAGACACACACAAAAATAAAGCCATTAAATCTAAGACCTGCTGCAGAATCCATTAAGATTTGACAAACAGCTTTTATCAAATAGATCACTAGACAAAAGAAAATTGGGTCTGACATCAGGGAAAGTATTAGTCTTAGAAATCAGGGACATATATTATAAATGCTTAGAATTTCAGAATTTAAGTAATCAAGAAGAAATCATAGTACATTAATGCCAAATGGGATATACATCAAATGTTTATATATTCCTTTAACTAACTGAAAAAGAAATAGCAGTCATTCTGAACAGTTGTGCAGAAAATGAGCACGCTTTAGAATCTCACATACATAAATTATAAATGTTCAAATTTACCAGAAAGGCACCTGATAGAACTGGTTGGTAGTATCAATGAAATACAGAACAATAGCATGAGCTAAGAGTTTTCAACTAAATACAAGCAAGCCCTATATTTGATAACGTAATAAAAACAAAATAATTTTCCTTTTAGAGATTACAAAAGAGAGGCTTATATGATTTTGAACAAGTAAATACAAGTTCAAAATATGACTAACCATGGAAAATAGAATCTTTTCTCTTATTAAAAAGTGGTCCGACATTTTAGCCTTGCAATCAATGAATTATGAATGCTAAAGGTCCGGACATGAATGCCTAAAGCATGGGCTCCCAAGAATAGATACTATTCTTTTTCCTGTTAATGACCATTCAACTTAGAAAAATTTTACACAAGTCTCAAGCAGCTTATTTCTATTTTTAAGATATTTAAACATCATTGCCAGCTCAAATATATATTATTATAATTAATGTTTACCATTCATATTTTTCTCAATCTTTACAGTGGTAAAGTTCTCAATTCCAATTCCAAACCTTTTTCAACATCCAAGTAACTTTTTGCTATTGTTCTAGGTTATTATTATTTTTATTATTAGTAGTATTATTATGGTATATGACTGTTCAATAAATGAACATATAATTTTTTTACTTGACTTTTATATGTTATGTTATTCTATGACTTTTTGAATTTTTCAACATTTTCCTTTGCCATAAAAATGTTATCATGATCGAATTTTGGCAACATGATCTAGACTAGTCAACGAGAATGCAACTACTAGGAATTATATGAAAAAACAACAAAGAAAGAACAAAATAATAGAGTAAGTGAGTACTTGAGTAATAGAATCCAAACAGGGAAAACTACTTGAGTAAGTGAGTAACTCGTTCATTTCTCTTTTTAATGAGAATGTTGTAATGTTGTAACCAGTGATGAGAGATCATACAACACATGTAGGAAAATAGCGCCATCAAGAACGCAATAAGACAAATGCCACAAACTCACATACCCATTTGTGGAACAGGAGGGCAAAGATATGTGAAGCAAACGATTGGCTCCAAAGTTGAACAATTAAGTCAAGGATAGGTTTCCCGCTCCCAGCCACACGCACAAAATAATCAGCAAGCACATCGTAGAAGCATAAAGGACCATCATTACTATCCTCTGCGGGAGAAATGTCATCTTCTTCCTTGTTGAGAATTACATCTGTTATTTCGAAAATTGGAAAACATGCACTCTGTAACTCTTGTTTGACAAATAAAAGATAACATACATCCTCCCCCTTCTAAGAAGGAAAAAAAAGAAGTTCCTAACACGTTATTTAAATTCAAATATCCACATTGTAGTTGTGAATTCCATTCTAATTGCAACCAAAGAGCACCATAAATAACAGAATACCTAATTATGTTAACAAGACATTATAATCCTACTTTCCTAGCCACATACACGCTAGTTAACCTTCAACGAAAATCAACAGATTAAAATAACGCATTGTTTTAATACCTTTGGCTCGGTCATCGACTTCTAAAGCTATGTCCGCAAACAGCTCCTGCAACAAATTGCGCCTCTGCGACGAATTAGCCAACGCCTGCACCACATTCATCATCACACACACAATACTAACATTAAATCACTCGTTCGCTACAGTGAAAGGAGAGAGAAACCAGAAGAAACCGAACCTTCTGAAGCTTCTTGTGGATCGCCTGAGAGAGCGCTTCGAGGTAGGCGGAGGTTCGGGGCGTTGAATGAGGTTCGGACATTTCCGATCGGAATCCGAATCAGGATCGGAGGCAGTGACCGAAACCCTAGCGCCCTAATCCCGATCCAGACGCGGCTTCGCCATTTCTCTAGATTGTTCGCGACGGAAGACAAATGAAAAATAAATAAATAAAATTAAGATTTAAATCTAGCGGAGAGAGAGTTTGGTTTCGGAGAGTTATTTAACCGACGAAACGTAACCGCTTCGCTTAGCTCTTTGTTGCTTGTTTCGGAAACGAAGAGAAGAGCGTAGAAGGCAACGTGCAAAAGAAGCTGAAGGAAGGAATAGGGACGAAGGTTGAAAAGAGAAATGAAAATGATTGAAGCGTGGCCGTTAGATTGAGTCACAGGCACAAGTGAGATCTATTTTCAATGTTTTTGTGTATTATTGGAAATGAATTGATGCGGTGGCACGGCGCGGTGTTTTGGATAATGAAAGAATCTGAGGTGACGTGGAATGGAGATTAGATTATTTTATCATATTTTATTTTTTTCGATGTTATATTCACTCAATGCATTTATTGTATTGTCAACTCAACGGTGACCTGGTGAATGGGACAGACTCGTGGAAATTCGCATTGCCAGACACCACAGACTCAGAAAAGAAACTTTCTTTCCTTAATTTAATTAATATTCAGATTAATTTAATTAATATTCAGTTTAGTTTAATTAAATTGTTGGATCACCGTTCAACTGGGAGTAAACAAGACCAGTTACAGTTTCGTTTAATTTAACAAGTTTATTAATTTCTTCAATAATTACTTCTTAAAATATTAGGCGAACAGCAATAACAATAAAGTTTTTAATTCAGCAAGTAAATGTGTAAATTAAAAAAGTATGCAAGTTTTTGTGTTAAATAGTAGATAAAACACTATCACTAGAGAGAGACCCTGTTAAAATAAAGAATCAATTTTCTATTGGAGTTGGAGGTGGAAGCTAGTGATAAAATAACAAAGACAATACTAACATGGTGAGGTCATCTAAAAGGTGAGAATGTAAAAAATTATTAATAGTTAATTAAAGTTCATTTGATATGAAAATTCAATTTTTTTTATAAATTTACCAATTTTACAGAAAATGAATCTTACATTTTTACTAATTTATTTTTTAATTCATATTTTTAAGTTGTGCTCGGTATGAGATAAATATGTATTTTTATATAATAAATACTTGTTTTTATGTAATAAAAATTAATAAGAAATACATTCTATAGATAAATTATAATCACAATTCATAATAAATTATTAATTTTAAATATATAAGTTATGTTTTGAATATACAGTGATCAATTTAAATTTTAAATCATTATAAATTTTTGAAAGTATTATTAACATTTAATTTATAAATAAAATAAAGAGATAGTTAATTAAAAATATCAGGTATAGAAAATTAAGATAAATAAATATAATTTTATATGTTGATGATTTTTTTTAACAAGTTAAAAAATAGAGAAAATTCCACTTTAAAATATGCTTAGGTTGAAGTGGTATTTATTGTCATCCCTTAAATATTTTAAGGTTTGACTCTTGTTGATGAAATGTATGTGATTAAAAAGTGAGATCCAATTAAATGAGTTATTTTCTGCATGAGTTGTTGATAAAATTGGTAAGTGTTCTTACACAGATTTTTGGGACACTTCAAGTAATATCGAGATTACCGAACAGTCTCCGCCTTATCTTCAAGTAGGGTGATTTCTGTCTCTGATCGCCAATGTTGCACGAGCTCCTTTGTATACTTTAGCTTTTCTTACTGTCTGTCTACTGTTTGCCTACTCCACGTGGGGGGAGCACCTGCGATTGCACTCCGACGCTCAAGTAAGTTTACGGTTATCGGAGGTAAATATATTTTAGTGTTCTTTTTTACGTACATTTGACCTTGCTTGCCTTTGTATTTATAGAGTTCATATTTAACTTAAAACTTACGTTATATCAGCTTTTTGCAGGCTGACCTGGCAGAGGTTGCGTATGCTCTATGGATCGTTCATAGACCGCCTACTTTTCGGTCTGAGGCTATCTATAGACCGTATACTTCTCGGTCTGAGACTCTTGAGTGTTTTTCCCTTAATCTATAGGCTAGCAACCTTAGGCGGGAAGAGGTCGGCCTAGGCCAGATAGTACACTTGTCCCCCAAGCTTGAGCGATAGGGTAAGCGAAAATGTTCTCAGTTTGTGACTCTTCGGGTGGATAGTGAGCACAACTAATAGCGTGTCTGTTGGCTTTCCCCCTTCTCTTTTCTCTTTTTTATATACATACTTGTTTTTTGGTGGGAAAATGTTATGATGTGACGTGTCTCATTAAGGTGTGTGCCTGTTTTTTGATCAAACGGTAAGATGTTGATCGTGCACTGTTCATCTTTTTCTTTGGTACAGGTCCTTTTCTATAAATAGGGGTTGGGGGCCACCAGTTGCTTTGCGTGTTATTCTTTTGTTCTCCGATATCCGACAACCCAAAATTATAGTAGTGGTTAGGTGCAGCGCGTTCATTCCAAGAGGTAAAGATGTCTTCCTTGTCTGGTTTCTCTGAGTCTGCTGGGAGTTCTTCTTCGAGTGTTAGGGCAATGTCGAGGGTGTCCGGATCCGGGAATTCGCCTCTTATATTCGAGGAGGCGTCTGGTAATGGTGGTGCAGAGGCCTTCGAGCAACCTATTGCTACTGGCATGCTCCCATATGAGATTGCCGAAAGCAACTTGCCTCGTCGCCAAGGATATGAGTGGGTGAGTTCTCTGATTACTAGTCGGTTTTCTAGATATAGATGGTCGTCTATGGTTTCTACCTATGCTGCAGCCGTGCCTATGTTTTCTTCAGGCAAAACAAGTTTAGATCTGTTTGTCGAACGTTGTACTTCTGTAGATAACGTGTGTCATGGCCAAGAAGGTCACAGTCATGACTTCTTTTATATTTATCCTTGTATCTTTACTGATTCCAACATTCGCCTTCCTTTTGACGATTTTACGATGGGCGTTCTACGAACGTTGAATGTGGCGCCTACGCAGTTACATCCTAACTTTTGGGCGTCACTTCAAGCGTTTCGGCTTCTTGCTGAAATGTTCCACCTTCGCCCTTCTCCTCATGTATTTCTTTCATATTATAGTACCCGCCCTTCTTATCCTGTCAAGTGGGTCTCTCTGGTTAGTCAGTCTCAAAATGTCCTTTTTACTCATTTTTCTTCATCTTATAAATATTTTAAAGATTCTTTTTTCAAAATTGTCATAACGGTTGCCAAATTTCCTTTGTACTGGACTCGGGATCCTGTTTACTATCTTTCTTGGCCGAGGTCTCCCGTGACCGAGGACGACAAGAGAATGTTTGAAATAATGGACTAGCTCCCCCGGAAACTCAATGTCCGCTCCATTCTTAAGCTTTATCTTTTTTTACACCGCTGGGTGGATTTGTATGGTATGCTTTGTTTTTAATAATCTGTCATGGTCTCGGTTTTTAACGCTGCTGAATTTATATATTTTATGGCAGGTATAATAGCTCAACGAGGATCCGCCTATCTTGACCGCCTAAAGAAAATAAAAAAAGATTGTGTTGCTACCGAAAAGGTTGTCGGTGGGAGCACAACTAAGACGCACTCCCCCTTTCCCGATCAAGCTCCTCCTCCTCCGGATTCTGAGAAAAGAAAACGCAAGTCCAAGGACAAGCCCAGGGATGAGAAGAAGGGCAAAGAAAAGAAAGAGTCTTCGTCCCAGCCTTCCCTGAAGAGGTCTCGGCTAAGCGTGCCTTCATCTAGTAAAGATTTGGCTGAGACTGATAAGGGCTTGGTGGAGTCACTATTCGGCTTAGGACTCAACTTTGCTAAGGGTACCAGCGTCGCCCTTTCTAGTGCTGAAAAGAAGGCCTTTACCGGATGCTCGACGATCGACTTGGTGAATTCATGTCTTGAAATGCATAGCCGTTCTTTGGCTATGACCAAAGTCATCAGAGCCCATGTGTTGAAGGGTGGCGTGGCAGAATTGGCAAGGATGAAGGAAGAGTTATTGGCTTCTAGTCAGTCTCTCAAAGAGAGTCGTGAGGCGAATAGTGCCTTGGGCGAGGCTTTGCGAACTGCAGAAGTGAACTTGAAAAAAGTGGAACAAGAGAGGGATGCTCTGAGAGCCTATTCTGAAGGAGTGAAGAAATCAAATGAAAGGCTCTCTACTGATGTCCGAGAACTTGAGCAATTCCTGTCTGAAGCCACTTTGGCGCATAATGAGGCAGTGTCCGAGAAAGCACAACTGGAGATAGAGCTCAATGACCTGAAAGATTATGTGCTGGATTTGCATAAGGAAGCTTTTAGCCAAGTTGTCTGTCAGGCTGTGTTTCTTTATGGTGTGCCAGAGCAAAACGACATGGACCCTGATAAGGATGTTTTCAATGGTTTCCTGGTACCCATAAAGGGCATACCTACTGCTGCCGAGGATCCTACGCCCAAAGAGACTAACCGCCAAGATGATGGAGGGGAGGAAGAAGAAAAGGATGGTGCTGCTAGGGAGGGATGATTACAGATTGGAAAACGACAATGTTTAGTAGTGTCAGCATTCTTGGGGGTTGCTGCTCGTCTTGGAATGGGTAGGATGTCTGTACTAAAGGCTTCTTCCAGTATTTACCCCCGATTTGTATTGAGGGGTGTATAAGTTGTGAATTTGGACGACCTGATTTCTCTTAGCCGAGGTGGTGGCTGGGCGAAAGATGACCTTTCTCTTATCTTGGCCTTATCTTATTGGTGAGGAAGGATCTGGTGTTCTGCTTTTATCGATCCCCCAAAGTCCCTTAGTTCTTCTAAACGCATAAATTTGGTCGTCCGTACTCTCATTTCATTCATATCAAGAGCTGGCTTCTTGCACAAGCTATCAGCAAAAGGTCCCGGACTAGGGCCGTGACCATGTAGTGGAGAGCAACCTCTGAGTTAAGGTTTCGTATTTGCAGGGCGACTTGGTTGAATCGATCCATGAATGTCCAAAGAGATTCGTTCCTCTTTTGTCGGAATTGACGAGGGCTATGGAGGTCAAATGATGGGATCTGTTGGTGGCAAACTGTGTGGTAAACAAATTGACTAAGGTCTTGAAGGAGTCAATAGAATAGGGAGGGAGCTTGGTGAACCAACTCAACGCCATTCCCTTCAGGTTGTTGGGAAAAACTCTACACATGATAGCTTCACTGGTGGTGAACAATCCGATATCAGTAGTGTATACATCAATATGTTTGTCAGGGTCAGTTGAATCGTCATATCGATCAATGGATAACTCTCTCCATTTGGGCGTCAACTCGACATTTACGATCCCATCCACGAATGGTAGTGCCTCTCGTGTAAACTAGAGGTCTTGCCTGTTTGAAACGACACTTCATCCTCTTTCTCAAGATTCGGGGTGTTTGCCTTTGACCGTCCTGAGATGGTAATTACCTTGGTTCTTTCTGCCTTGTCGCCTAGTAATCTCCTCTTTATCTCCTCATTTTCTAACTTCAAAGTACGCAAGTCCTCTTCGTTCTTCTGTCTGATTGCTAGCATTTCCTCTTCGCCCCGCTGTTTGATGTCTGCCATTTCCCGCTGCAAGGAAAGTAGTAATGCCATCGGGTCTGCTCCTGCCATAGCTCGCTCCTGTCTGTTCTTGCCTACTTGACTTCGGGTGGATACCATGCAGATCCCTCGTACTCTCTCTCGGCTCCACGATGGGCGCCAAATGTTCTTACACAGATTTTTGGGGCACTTCAGGTAATATCGAGATCACCGAACAGTCTCCGCCTTATCTTCAAGTAGGGTGGTTCCTGTCTCTGATCGCCAATGTTGCACGAGCTCCTTTGTATACTTTAGCTTTTCTCACTGTCCGCCTACTTCTCGTGGAGGGAGCACCTGCGATTGCACTCTGACGCTCAAGTAAGTTTACGGTTATCAGAGGTAAATATATTTTAGCGTTCTTTTTTACGTACCTTTGACCTTGCTTGCCTTTGTATTTATAGAGTTCATATTTAACTTAAAACTTATGTTATGTCAGCTTTTTGCAGGCTGACCTGACAGAGGTTGCGTGTGCTCTATGGATCGTTCATAGACTGCCTACTTTTCGGTCTGAGGCTATCTGTAGACTGTATACTTCTCGGTCTGAGACTCTTGAGTGCTTTTCCCTTAATTTATAGGCTAGCAACCTTAGGCGAGAAGAAGTCGGCCTAGATCGGATAGTACAGTAAGTATTTTACAGCAATCAGGTTGACAAAAAATATCAATTTTTATCAAATTAATTAAAGCAATAAAAAAGATATTTACACCATGTATTCTAATTATAATATTGTCGCAACCAAGGTCACGACGGGGACGGCGAACAAAAATAATTTTATTTTTAATTTTCAAAACAGAGGAGTCGCCACCATAATTTATTAGGAAAAACTATGGAAAACCAAAAACAAGATAAGGCAAGTTCGCAAAACCGGATTTAGAGTTCGGGAGTCGGTTACGTGTGGGGAAGGTGTTAGCACCCCCACAACGCCCGTCGTAAGACGGTACCTTTAATTAAATAAGGAATCTGAGTGTGATTATTTAAAATATTTATTTTCCCAAGAAAGAGATTAAAATAAAACAAACAAAATATTTTTTTTGGTTTTAGGGAGCCCGACAAGGTTTGACCTTGCTCCTACGTATCTCCATTTAAGAGTGGAGAATCAGGGTTACGTAGTTCTTTGATGATAAGATTGTTGGTTGTTTTGATTTGTATTTTTGAAA
>Ga0099825_1001029_pt1 | contig 33952 bp, 18 predicted proteins | sample SiratroredBW_FD_76838 | JGI IMG/M metagenome (GOLD analysis project Ga0099825, IMG submission 76838) | Root nodule microbial communities of legume samples collected from California, USA - Siratro red BW | ecosystem: Host-associated > Plants > Roots > Nodule | place: USA: California | collected...
AACATAAATGTATGTAAAGTAAGAAGTTCGTATTAAAATGTTAATATTTGGTAGTGTTTTTTTAGTTTAGCTTTATTTTTACTTTTATCTAGGAAAAGTGTTTAGGATGCATTTTCAAGTACGTTGAGTTGTATAAAAATTGACACACATCTAAAGTATGTTTTTTAATTTAATTTATTTTTGACTCTCAAGAAAAAAATTAACAAAAAAATTTACAACACAATTAATCTTATTTTTACATATAAAATTAATTAATTATATTATTTGGTTTTATTAGTTATCTAAAAACAATGTTTAGAAGATAACCTTCTATAGATAAAATAATAATATTTGAATGAATATTTGCAATGATAAAAGTGTATATATATATATATATATATATATAAAGCCATGCTTAAATCACATAACATAGTAATAGGTACATACGAATACAATATGTATATACAAAAATAAAATCTTTTTATATATTGCACAAAACTTTTACTTTTATGTTAATAATAGACACATACAGAAACAAGACATTTGTATAACAAAACCTTGTATAAATTTATGAACGCAAGGTTGATGAGATCAAGTTAAAGATACTCAGAGAGTAAAGTCGAGTTAGAGATGCCCATAATACAAACTTAAACTAAATATGTTCATGACAGTGAAGTTGAGATAAAAAAAAATTCAAGGTGAAGTCATACTTGGAGCCATAAACATTATAAAAACAAATACTGAAATTATGTTTGGATCCCTGATTTCAGGAAAAAAAAAAATCATACTAAAATCATGTTTACATAGCCAATTTCAGTAAAAAAGAAAATTCATAATGTGCCCTAGATACAATTTTTAAAAATTTAGAAGTATGATTTTTTCTTTTTAAAATCATATTTGTAAGAATGAGTTGTTCGTTGTTGTAACCTTTTATTAAATTCAACCATATAAATAAATTCCAAACAAAATTACATCCGTATGAACAAAACCAATATTTCTTCCACAATTATTACAGGAAGACATTTACAACAACGGAATCATAGCAAACATGCCTTCAGTTTAGAGAAACTGAGGTGAGTAGCACCACTAAATAGATCGTTCACAGCGGACAGAATTTGTTCTTATGTGTCACTCTCAAGAACAAAGTTTAACTTGCCGTAGGTTGAATTCTATATCATGAAATACCTTTAAAATTTCTATAAAAATGACACTCTGGGACTCCATAAAATATTCCATACTTACCTCTCGATTTTCCTTTCCACAGTCCTATGTTTTCAAAAGTTAACTTCTTAATTGTCTGATAGCACTATTTTTGGAATTTTCATCCCATCATACCATTCCTTCCACACCAAATAAGTTTTGCAGCATATGAAGAAAACATGATTAATAGATTCCTTTACCATAATATAAACTATATACAATATACATTATTTGCCAATAAAATAAAATAATATAACATCATTTATTATTAACATATATATTTTTCTAACTATAGCTCTAGTGGGTAATCTGATATATATAGTCTCAGATGAAAAAACAATTTTTTTAAAGATCCGACTATTCCACACTTTTTTGTATCACTTGCCCATTTGATTATGAATTTTTTAAGTTATACATACTTCTTTCCAGAGACCTCGTACAATACTCCCTTCTCTTCTTTACCTTTAGGATTCAATTCCACTCCAGCTAATTTTTATAATTAACTTGTTTAATAATAATTTTTCTTATTCAAATAATGTAAATTTCAACTATCATTCCAACTCCGAGGTCAACCACTTTATCAGTACTTGTTATAGGATAGAGCATGTTGAGCTATCTTTAAAATATTGATTCTAGATCAATTATCCATTCAAAACTCTGTTTTCCTTCTATCCCTTGACCTTCTAGAGATATTTTTGTCAAACCGTTTCAGCTGTTTATCACAAATCTTTTACAAGTCTCGTCATCTCAGAGAAATACTATCCTATAATTTTGTGTTGAAGCCCTGTACGTGTATAGCAATTGAATTGATCCTCTTGAATGTGTTGCTATGAAGTTGAGAGGAATTATGAGATTGCACGACACGACATATCGTCACTGTTGTTTCCTTTTCATATATTCCTGGGAGAGATTATGACTTTAGATGAACATCTTCTATGTAACAAAAAGAGGGTTTGTGTGTAGACGTAAGAATAGGAACACCTTATCTTTATAGGTTCGGAATAGTATTAATATTCCTCCTTTTTCACCAACACACTGTTAAGTCTTTACTATACAAACATGTGACTGAGACTGAGGACCAACAATGAACCCAGGCAACCATGCATCCCATGGATAATTAATGCATTCATACGCTGTGACATTCTCATATCCCACTCCTTCATGTTTTCATTATTCTTGTTATTCCAATTTGACGTGAACCAACGGAAACAACGTGATTTTAAACAAATTTGAATTAAAGAACTGAGAAAACTATCACGTTTATTTGTATTATTGTATGAAGATGACGCAATTATAGCTAGAGTAAATGGTGAAGAGGAGATTCTGAACTTATAATATTAGTCCTACACTATAGAAAAAGCTTGTTCCCTTAACCAGTATGTTTCATATTTTATATTTTGAGATTTTTTTTACAGATTTTTATAAAAATTCATATAAAATAAACTTTTGTAAAGTCTTATAAACTATTTGTAAAAAATATCATAAATATAAAAAATTATAATTATAATGGCAATACATAACATGACAATTCCACTAAAAAATTAGATACAATTAATTAACTAGGGCAACACTAGTGATGTAGCAAAATCACATGAATACCACCTTATAAGATCTGATTGATAAGCAAAAACCATACGCTGAATGTCTAAATATCTAAACAAAGTAAATAGTGATTTTAGTTTTTGAAAGTGGTAGGATTTGTCACTATCATGTTAGCTTCTAAACTAATAAAAAAAAATAAAAATAAAAATAAACGAGCTCTTAAAATGTCAAATAAATTTCTAAACTTAATTACTTATTATTATTATTATTTTAATCTTTAAATATATGTTAATATTACCACTTTAGACTTTTTTTTTTCATTTTGTATTTAACTTATTATTCTTTTAATCTTTAAATATATGTCAATATATGTTAATTTATTTTTAATCTTTAATACATGTTGATATCTACCAACAGCAAGGTGGACGGTGACTTTTTTTACAAATTTTTTAAGTTAATTGATAAGATAAGTGATATAAAAAGGACTTTTTATATTGATCACCATACTATAACAATTCTACAATGGTTAAACTTCAAACTGTTTTTAAAAATTTTCATTTAATATAAGAACGCAACTATATTTTAAATTGGTTGTTAATTAATTAATATAAAAGGCTATTGTAGAATCTATGTTTTGCAAGTTTGGAAAGCTGTTATGGGTGTATTGTGATGGTTAAGGATGAGTGTTGGTGCCTTAATGTGCGATTAATTAAAACAGACCACAATAATTAGGAACATATGATAATTTGGCAGAATGATTAGTGCTAGCTATATAGCTTCTATATTTTTAGCTTAGGCTGGCCTAAGCCAACCAGAAGGTGTAAAATTTCTACAACTAGGCTGAGAAGTTTTCAATTGAACAAGATTCTGATTCCTGTTTCCTGAGAAGAATCCCATGCGTCCCATTCACTGCAGTGCCAACAACTACAGCCACTCCAATCACAATTTCAATTAGCATTTAGCAACAACAGATTTATACAAACTCCACTATCTGAACACTTAGATTTGAGGTGTATTTAGGTAAACAATTTAGTTAACCATTTATAAATAACACGTGAGGAAATATCATAAATTTCACAAAGCTTCTATTAAAACAAATTAAAAAGAGTTTTATTTTGATAAGTTATTAAATAATAAAACATGTTGAAATAAGCTCACTCCGAGAGAGGAATGAAGGTACTTATGAGTTTAAATAAGCTCCCATGAACTCTTCTAAACACTTTCTACACACAGTGTGCATCTTTTTGAAGTTTCAGTATAACATTTACCCCTATCGTCACTGATTCTAGATGTATTGAATGATTGGAAGATATTCAGAGAAAGAAAAATATGTCACAGACGTGTATCAAAACATTCATCATATGGTTGAAGCATGTCTTACCCTACACGTGGAATCTAATTGCGACCCACACCCATGTGCCTCGCTCCAGTAGATAAAATAAAAGGCATATTAGTGAGAAATGATAAAAACAAGTTTTCTAATATTCTTTTTTAAATAAAAGGCATATTAGTGAGAAATGATAAAATCATTACTATTCCATTTTTTTTATTAAAGTGAAATGTTTATAATTTTAAGTGATAAATCGGTTTTTTTTTTTTCAAAAATAAATTTGTACACTTATTGAAATTAAAAGCAAGGAATTATGCTATATTTTTATAGCTACTAGTTTTATGATAATATAATATATTTAGTTAATATAATATAATATACCAAATTATACTATATAAATAAATACAAACTTAAATTCATAAATCAATTTATAAAATTGAATTAAGTTTAAACTCTACTTTATTATATATCACAATATCACAACTTATACTAACAAAATTGATTGAACCTATTGTAACATCCTCTACCTAATAAAATAGGACAAAAACTACTAGTCAACTTTTTCTTCGAAATTAACTTGCTCATTTCATCAGCTCCACATTGTGAATTGTCTATACACCGAAATTAAAGAAATTTTAGCAACACAATTTCCCATATTTATAAACATATCAATTATTTTTGGAAATCATTAGATGTTGTGTGGGACTGGAAGATAACGTTTGGAACATGTTCCCGGAATCACTTGAAATCATTGTCTTTTGATAACACGTTCACAAAGTACAATTGTAAATATAAATTTTGATGTTGTGTAAAAAAAAACAAGTCAGTAACATATATGTAAGAAGAATCTATAAATTTAAAGTATTAAATTTTTTTTGAATTGGTTACAGTTTTGATCAATTAACGTAGATGCCTCCTGTTATTCTTCCACTCGGATGTGCTATGTAATGTGTCTTCTGATATAACCAAGAAATGAATTCATGTTTTTTATCAGAGAGTTCCAAAGCAGGAAAATTAAATCCATCACACATACTAAAACGGGTTAACAACAGCATTTATCTGTCTTAGCTGATAGGTGGCTTCTAGCTGCCAATAACCCTTCCTTCATATACACTGCCAAATTGTAACTAGTAATCACGAGTTGTAAAAGTAAAAACGAAAATGTAGAGTAAAATAATGAAGTGGTTAACGTTTACAAGCTTACCAGGCCCACAGAACCTCTCTGCAGCTTACAAATAGAGCACGACAACCCGAACCCTGGCATTTTGCGACACAGGACACGTGAGGCCAGCTGAATAGCTATAAAACACGACGTGTTTGAGGGATACGTAGTAAAACTTGGAAGATCTAATCATGTGAAGGACACTGAATACTCTAGGTGTGATTGATTTCAATTCAGAAAAATAGCTAAATATGCAGTAAATGGGAATTCAACACCATACTTCATATCAATTAGTCATGGTAGTACAGAAAGCAGAAAACAGTTATTATTTGAAAATGTATTGATAACAAGAAAATCAAAGAGATATCTGAAATTAAGAACTAGATTTTATAATTTGATCTGAATCTTTCATTTCAGATAATAATTCATCTAAGGAAAATGGAAAAGGGACAGAAGTGTAGTGCGTGTTTGGAGTAGAAGAATGAAAGAGCAAGGAGAAGTAGCACTAACAGTATTGTGGAAAAAGTGTTTCTAGAATCTCCGACATGTCGAAGATGGCATCCCTATCAAGCCTAGTCTTCATTCGTCCCTGCAAATACAATAATTAAACCATTTACGAAACCTTCCCGCCTTTTCTCTTGTCGTTTTCTGTTCCAGCAGTGTTCCCTGATGAGAATGAATAGATATGGATCGCAAGATTGGCTCAAAACTCAATATAGTGGTGAAGACAAAACACTAAAAAATAAATTTCATTCCATTCTTAAATGCAAGTCACCCATAAATATCTTATTTATATTAGTTTTGTAGGATTATTTTCTTCCCAAAAGAAATTAAAGATTATGACAAAAAGAAGTTATAAAACAATTATCTTATACTGCGTTAATGATTTGCCACTCCTATAATAATTGATGGTTGTTCATGATATCCACCATGTAATGTTTCATCAGTACTCATCATCCTTTAGTCAAATCCAATTTGGAACCGGTCCACAAATTCATTCTTCCAATTTGTTTTCGAACTCTGAAATCTCCATTCTATAATGTCATTGTTGATACTGTCCACTGTGAAATGGATATGAAGTGAAAGATGTGTAAAGTTGCAATATTACGATAAGACATGATCTCTGGGCATAAAATTACCAACTTCAATATGATAAAACACATACTTTATTAACTCAAAAATATCAAATTGGTGAATGTGTGAACATTGTATATAGGAACTATTTTTTTAACTGTTTCCTTACATATCACTTTGTGCTCTAGATTAGTTTTTTTTTTATTAGTTAGGTAGGTGTCAATTGTATTCTTCTCAAAAATAAGAAAATACTTTTGATGTTTTCATAACATTTTTTCTGTCTCTTCTTATTTTATTTTCATATATTGTTTCAATATGATATGAATAGCAAAGTTAAATAATTACAATCTCAATTCCTTCTTCTTGGTCTCTTCAAATAAATCCTTCAATTTCACCTTGATTTTTGATTGAAAATGACAGAGAATTACATTGAATCTTGTATATCCATTGGAAGTAATAACGTTTTCTACTCTATCTTCTTCTTTTCTTTCATGCATTCCTGGAAGCAAACATGCTTATCAAGTTTACGGAAAAGTTTATGATTATTTTTACAAATAAACTTGTGATCTCTTGGATGCTTTAGCTTTAACTAGTCAACCTATCACTCTTTTCAAACATCTTGATGTCATTATTAAAGGATTACCTAACTAATACAGTGTGGCAATTAATTTTATTAAGAGCAACTTCATCCTCTTTCAATATAAGAAAATTGAAGCACCTTTCTTTAAACATGCAATACATTTGAGGATTCTCCTGGGCACAATCTCAAGATTTGAACCCTATAACTTTTAAAAATTTTAATTTTTATAACTATAATCTTTTAGATATTTTAAAGTTATGCGAAATTTTAATAAATTCTGAAGTAATTATTTTAATGTAAGTTGTGCAGTTTAGTTTAATATTCGAAATTAATCATTCTCGTTGTTTTTAGGGAAAATGACATCATTACAAGTCCCCTTTCTATATATACAATTTTCATAAAATTGAATCAAACTAATGTGATGTATTTTTTTTATTCTTATTATACTTATAGTGTCATGTTATACTGATAACGTCTTTTCTAATTTTACAATTATTTAGTTGAAATAAAGCGATTATAATAAAATATATTATTTACTAGAAAATTTTGAACATGTACACAATATTATGTTTAATTTATTTTGAATCAAACCAACTCATTTTTGTGAATTGATTTAATCAGGATTGTGAAAATGAAAATAAAATAAAAATAAAAATTTAACTAATCTATAAACATTTATTTGCAAATTTTATTTATTTTCAAACCGATCTTAAACAATTCATTAACACACGCTTTGTTGATCCAAAGTTTGGAGAGTCTCATCCCTTTTATGTTTAAAGATAAATGATTACTAATCTTTTTAGTTCTTAAAAAAAAATCAAAAATTTATCTTATTTTCCAACTTTCAAAACCAATTTTAGTTCATGTATTTTTATAAATTACCCAAATTTTAATCCTTATAAAGCCAATACAAAAATATACAGGCTAAATTCATTTAAAGGATTGTTAATCCGGATTGAAATTAAAATTAAAAAAAAAAATTACTGCAAACCCAGCAAAAATAAAATTAAGAACAGTGCTTTGCTGTTACAGTTTTGATTGCTCATTGAGATGATATATGTATCATGTGTGTGTACACTGAAGAATTTGGGTTGTTCACCTTCTACATCCATATAACACTTATAAATATTATTATTTTATTTATACAATATTTTATTAAAAAAAATCAACGTTAAATGAAGGTGCACAATGAGCAGTAGTGTCAACATAACTTTTTCGGAAGAATTTATATGAGCAACACAGTGATTGGAATGTCGAGTGTTTTGACTGTTATTTTCTCTGGATTTGGCATTGGAGCAGGTGGTGGTGATGGAACTCTTCTTTTTGACGCTAAGCTTCTGACTCTGTCTCCGAGAGTCTGAGGTTGATGCTGATGCCTACTACCTTTTCTCCCTTATCACTGCTAGCTCCGCACGTTGAAAACGACCTTCTCTTCCAACACTAATCTTTCTGGACCCTCCTCATCTGCACTCTAATGCTATTGCTATTCTTTCCAGACCCTAGTCAACCAACATCACTCACATTCATCACTAATTCATAATTTATTATTACTATAATAAAAGTGAAACCCCTATGTATAAGTAATAATAACATTAATTATGTTATTACCACTGCACCCATCAATTTCGTCCCGAAACTGAACTTCACCAATTAATTCTATCATCAAACTCTTGATTGAGTCTACACTGTACAAATCCTTGAGATTTTACAACGGTTACACATTGATAATAATTCATTTATTTAATTAGTCTCACATGGTCGTTTTTAATAAAAGACAAGACTGAATAGAACTTGTTCAGTATAAGAAGGTTTTTATTGTTTTACTAAGTGAAAGTTGGCTTTCACTTGTGGAACAACACAACTATTTCACTAAGGACCGTTACATAATATATGTGTACATGTTTTATATACGTTTCCATGCATAATCAAGCATCTCTGCTTGTATAGGTGTTGTTGATTTTCAATTCAGTAATAAAATACATTTTTGTTTCTTTCCTCGGTTTCTGTTTCTTCCCTGGGTTTCTGTTTCTTCTTCTTTTATCTCTTATTGCTATCCTTTACATGTTATTCAGAATCATTATAGCTTCATCTTTCTCTACTACAGTAAATATTCAAAATTTATCTGAATTCGATAATAGGTTTTGACAATTGTTCGTGGTTTGAAACTCTTGTATTTCATGAAAGATAATGATGCTTCATTAAAGTATTTCATTGACATTGATGCGCTTGCTAACAAAGTGAGTGATCAATTCATCTTTGCGTGTGTCAAATTCAATCTTTACAAAAAAATAGTAGAAATTGATACTTCTTCTCAAATCTGGTCGAAACTAAAAATATACTATGCATCTCAAATTCGAGTACGGGTTAAAAAACTTCAAATACAATCACGTACTCCTGAATAAGATATTTCAATTTCAATGTTTTAAGAAGATTGTTGAGACTTTATCTACTATTGGTACCCCTCTTAGTATCGAAGATCACATCGAAACGATTCGTAGTAGCTTATCATATAAGTATGATCCATTCATCACTTTCCTTACATCTTGACCCTTGTACACTTGAAGAGGTGTAGTCTCTTTTATTGTCACAAGAAGAAAAATTTGATAAGTACAATGTTCTTGCAAATAATCTTCTTCAAGTTAATATTATTGTCACTTCTTCTTTGCTCGGTCAACTTCAATGAATGTTCAATCGAAATCGCAAAAGAACTTAAAGTTTCACTTCACTATTAGCATCAAGAAAAATTCCTTAACCAAAAACTTGTTTGAGATATCACAAAATTCGCAAAGAAGCTTGATGATGAGTAATAAGATCTTTGAGAAATTCACCACTATTCACAACAAGAAAATATGCAATTAGCTACCAAAAGATGCATGGACTGTGTGACCCACAAGAGAAGCGTGGACCAAACCCACTCTACCACACAGAAACCCACGCATATCTGAAAAAGAATTTTCAAATAAAAAATAAATTTAGTTTGCGTGGGCTAGACCCCCCACGCAATTTTTAAAAAAATATTAAAAAAAATAAAAGAGAAGAGAGTGGCGGCAAAGTATGTATGGACTAGACCCACGAATAATGGGAAAAAAAATAGAGTATGCATGTGTTAGACCCACACACAAAGCAAAAAAAATAAAATAAATAAAATAAAAAGAATATACGTGGGCTAGACCCACGCACAATGAAAAAAAAAATTAAAAATAAATGCATTATGCATGGGCTAGACCCACACATAATGCAAAAAAGAATAATTATGCAAGAAAAAATAATTATAAAAATTTAATTAGAAGTAACGTAGGCTAAACTCACACAAAACGTAATTGAATTAATAAGTATAATAATAATCGTAACATAACAGAAAAACTCTTTTGATTTGATGGTTAAGGATATGTCCAAGTGCTGAGAGGTTCTGAGGCTCTCAAGGTTTTAGCATCCATTGCCTAGCTCACGCTTTACCGACTCAATAGCATGAGCTTTTGTATCTTTGCATGAATTTTTGGCCCATACTAAAACTAGTATTTTTTGTAATTTTGGAAGAGACCGTAGAAACCAGAACAGAAGTTAACATTATTGTATCTTTCAAAAGATCTAGAATATACTTTTATGGAGATACTTGTATGACTTTCTTACCTTTCCAACCTCAAAACCAATAAAGTACATCAGATTGCTAAAATTTTTAATTATAAAACTTTGGTCAAATACGTGGTGATATTATTTTATTTCATAATTATCATCTTCAGTTAATATGATATCGTACTAATAAGATAGTGATGCTTTGATTGGAAAGTTTCAAGAAGGAATAAAGAGTGATATGCAAATGTTTGTTTGAAGCTATGTAAAATAAGATAGGAAGATAGCATGTCATACCATTGTAAGTTGGCCTATCTGAGGCTACGAAGAGACTTGTGTAAATGATATACCTTATTCGTCTTTACAGATTTCATACCAAGAAGTAATTGCATATAGACTTCTTTATGTAATTCTCTATATAAAAAAACATTATTTACATCTAATTGAATATCAATCATTTAAAGAACCAAGAGATAGAATGAATCGAATAGTAGTTAGTCTGGCAACAGGGAGAAAGTGTCAAGAAAGTCTAATCATTTTACTTAGTGTATCCCTTTGCTACAAAGCGAACCTAGCGAACCTTCTATTGATCCACAATACCATCAACTTTATATTTCACTTTGTAAATCTATTTATATCCAATGCTAGTTATTATTTGGAATAGAGAAATTCTGCAAATCTGAATTTTAATAATTTTGAGAAAAACCGAAAGAATAAAATTGATAGACAGTCTTTTAGTTTTGACTTAAGACTCCAACCAAACAAAGATAATACTTGACATATAACTTGCAGTAAAATCAGAAGAGAATAATCTCAATTACAATCCTTCATGTCAGAAAAAAAGAAAACTGATATTAGAAATTAAGGTCGACAAGTCACTCAAAAATTCTAAAAACAAGAAACAAATGAATTTGCTTTGAGTAATGTTATTCATACATTAGATTCATGACATGGCAATGCATGTTTACATCTTTTCTAGGTTCTGAGCATCTTTACACTAATTTAGCTAACTCGCTTGCTGAGAGATTGTGATAATGCTAATTCTGCAATCAGTGGGTTCTGATGTACTTGTTGTATAAGTCACTTTATCAAATTTTAATTTAATTTTTGTGATTCCCATGTGTCACATCACTTTTAAGATTATATTGTAATTTGTACTCTAGTATAAAGATCTTCCCACTCTCATTAATATTTTATTTGTGACCATATATTTTCAAAATATAAATTTATTGTTATGATCGAACTTCAATAAAAGGACTTATAAAACAAAAGATTAGATCGTTCTATAGAACTTATATCTTAATGTGAAGATGTTAGAGAAAAGTCAAAATGAAAATTTGGCTAAGGAGTCAGTTACAGTATAATTTAATCCGTGTTTGTGTCCCAGTGGAGACTAAACTGATTCTACTTTAGAAAATCATACCTGAACTTTTTCTGACAATAATTAATTGTGCAAGTTAATATCCCCACTTAGAGTCCCTTGGGTTTAGATTGCACCGACCAAAAACTAGAAAAGCACATAGTGAATCACTCTACGTTTTGTTTCTCAAATCAAGAGATACAAATGCAAGGTTGAACCAATAACTTAACTTATATATAACTTATAAAATTCTAAAACAAACTCTCAAATTAGTTTCTAAGATTGCAATTACCAAACACTCAAACATCTAATTTTTCTAAACCTGTATATAGGACCACGGCTTTAAAAAAGTAAAACATCATCTACCTAAACCCTTAGAAATACAATAAATAAAATTTAAGTAAGAAACATTTTATAGAGTTGGGAACTAAACAAAATCACTTTAAAAATAAAAAGAACTAAAATAATCTATGCACACAATATGAAGAGGTACTTTTACTAAAAGGAAAGGAACCAACCCAGTGCACAATAGATTCCCAGTTATTCCAAGAATCATCGCATTGTGCGAAAAAATGGGATTCACTTACCTGAAAAGGGGAGAAAAAGTGAAGATTTCGCAGAGGAATAAATACAAACAGATGGTGAGCCAAGGAGCACTAAGCAGAGTAGGGCATCCACATCTGAGTGTAACGTTTCAAGGGTCCGGGAAGTCTTTTCTCCCACTCCTCGAGTGGAGGCAAGTCCCCGGTAAGAGCAAGAGAGCTATCGTCTTTGCGATTCCCAAGATTGAGAACAAACAGCTCCTCTCCGAAAACCTCCTTCATCGCCCTCAGAGTTTCTTCCATAACAACCTTCCCATCTCTGAGCCTACTCTCCGGCTCCACACAGCTCCCTCCAACATTCACCATAATCCTCCCTCCTTTCCTCAACCGCCCCCTCAGCATCTCCCACGTGGCAGGCTCCTGAAGCTCGGGGATCAAGCATCCCTTGGAGAACAAGTCCACGACGATTCCGGAGAAGCCGTTAGGCACTGTGGCGTTGAGCGCGTTCCCGATGTAGATAAAAAGGCGCTGCTGGTTCTCCCTCTCGAGCTTCCCGAGCTTGAAGTACTCGCGCGCCACCTGGATGACGGCGGGGTCGAGCTCCCAGCCGTGGAGGACAGCGTGGGGGTACTGGTCGAGGAGGAGGCGGGCGGCGGTGCCGGCGCCGAAGCCGAGGAGGGCAATTGGGCCGGAGGGCAGGATTGGAGGGAGCGTGGCGAAGACGTCGAAATAGGTTTTGGTGAGGGACTTGAAGAGGAAGGATATGCTGTGGATGTTTCCCGGGCCGTCGAGGAGAAGGAGCCTGGAGCCGCGGAAGTGGTGGTCTGCCTTTCTAGAAACTTCTAGAACACGGATGTAGTTATGGCGGGACTTGAACTTGACCAGGATTTTCACCTCTTCCGCGGGAATGCCGTCATCTTGGGTTTTCTGCTGTTGCTGCTGGCATTTGACTACTAATGAAGAAGAGGGAGTTTTGAGAGAAAGCGAGATTCTGGTTGGGGTGAAGTGGAGCTGGAGGGGATGAGTTGGTGGTGGAATTGAACTGCGGAGGAACGTTAATGGTTGGGTTTGCGGGCAAGAAAGCACCGTCTTCATCCTTCCCTTCTGGCCAACCCACTCTGCACCATGGATTGCAAAATTTCAGAGCTCCTCATAACAATTTATATCTTAATCTTCCATTACCAGATTGTTTCTTGGTACAAAATTAGATTTATGAAATTACTATCATGTATATGAAAGAAACAAATAAAAATAATAAATAATATAATTCCAAAGTTTTTTTTTTTTTCAACCATTGTTTAGCTGTTGACTGAAAAATCCAAATGTCTTTGAAATCTAATTTGTTTTCTGGGAGAGAGATTTGATTTCTTTCCTATGTCTTTAAGCGGTGGTTTTGTTGAAATAGTGGAAAGTGTGATTTTATTTTTTCCTTTTAGGAGTGATTTATTTATTTTAAAATTATAATATAATAAATAATTAAAGTAAATAATATAATAATAATAATGAATAAATAATTCGAATTTTAATATTTTATAAAATGAATTATTATTTAATAATTATTTTAATAAAATTATATATAATCATTTAATTTTATTATATATTTATATTTATATTAATATGTAATATATAATAATTAAGTATTTATAAATATATTTTACTATTATAATTAAATGAATAATTAAAATAAAAATATTAAAATGTTCAATAAAATAAAATAAAATAAATATAATATTTTGTTAATATATGTTCTATATTAAAAATAAATAAATAAATAATCAAAGTAAAAATATTAAAAATACATGAAATAAATTTAATTTATTTAAAATATAATTTGATAATTTATTTTAAAATATTTTTATTAAATAAATTTTTTATTTATTAAAATTTTGTAATAATTTTTTTAATTCAAAATTTTATTTTTATTTTTATTTATATTTTTTTAAAATTATTTGACATTAGATTATTTTATAAAAATTACTTTTTAAATATACTGATATACAACAAAAATATTTGATCAAATCAGTTAAATCTATTACAAATTTTCGTCTCACTTCCCATTCATTTTCTCTTTCCCTTATTTTCTTACAAACTTATATTTAAATCTATTTTGTAAATACATTCACTAAAATGTTGACAACTTGAGACTAGAAATTTTTCCAATCCTCGAATAAGTAAAAAATTTAAATTAATAATAATAGTGTGCTAAAAAGGATTTGATTAAGTAATTTCTTTATATTTATAATTTTTAGACTTTATAAATAAAGATAAATATTAAAAGATACATTTTGTTCTTGTATGAGACCGGTCGGCTCTTACAGGCAATAGCTCCTCTAAGGTATTTTTCTGTGATGAAATCCCACTATCTTTCCTTCTCAGTTCTGATGGTGCACTGTCCCGGGAGGGGGTCCTGCAGGCACTCTGACGCTCAAGTCAGTATATGTTCTAATGAAAAGTCAAATAAACTTGGGTCAAGTAACCGTACCTTCTTTTGTGGGGTTCCCTTGTCTTTTATACTTATTTAGGTGGGCCTTAAGTGGATGGGCCTACGGCTCAATATGACTTCTTATCTGATTGGTGCCACGTGTCAATTGCAGAGAGAGCTGTATGGACCGGCAAATTCTCGGTCTACCGACCGGTTATTAGTCGGTCGGTCGTGCAACTATGTGTTGATTTTTTGGTGTTCGGTCTACCAGGTAGTACATAGGCCCCTCAAGTCCTTGAGGGAATGTAATGACCGAAAAGGATTTTATAGTTAGGGAGTAAGAGAACAATTTGGTCGACTGGTCCATCATATGTTCGGATGAGGGAATTAGAGGTTGCGAAGGGTTTTTCGCGCGTTCTCGAGAGTCGTGATGACATGACGTGCTAGTTGCTGTGAGCCCTTGATCTGGTTGGAATTGGACGGTGCTGGTTGTGTGACAGTTGAACTTCCGCCTTTATAAATAGGGTTTGCGGTGGAACGAAATTCTTACTTCTGCACTCTTTGCCTCCTTCCTGTACTTGGTCTTCCTTTCATACAAACCGGTCGGTCTGTCTTTATTGAGGTAACAATGGATTCTTTCTAGTTACTCATCTTCGGAGAGCTCTCGGTCTTCGGGTGGATCTGTGCGGGGTAGCGAAGAACGTGATATTAGCGACAGCCTGGGTTCCTTGATGAGTTCTTCACGGACTGTGAGTGCATCGGCTGAACCGGGAAGTGCGCAGAGGCCGAGGATCGAACAGGTCGACGATGTGGTTATAGGTTCCTCTGACCGAGATGGTTCTGACGGAAATTTCGAACCTTCCCCTTTCAAAACCGACTGGTTAGATTCCGAAGTGGCAAAAGCTACATCTATATTTACTTCCAACTCTTTTGTTCAATCTTTTGTTGATAGTGTAGATATATTCGATCTTTCCCTTCCCAACGACATATTCGGCTTTCGTCGTAGTTTTCTATCCGACCGGGTCTTTCACGGTCAGGGATCTTCTCCCGATCCGTTTTTCTTTATGTATGCCAAACTTTTTAGGGATTCCCACCTTCAGTTGTCGTTTGATGAGTTCAGCATTGGAGTTCTAAGGGCGTTGAATGTGGCTCCTACCCAGCTTCATCCGAACAGTTTGGCTTATATCGGGGGTTTCCGGATGCTGTGTTTGGGGTTGGGTTTGACCGCCACACCGGCGCTCTTTCTCCATCATTACTGTACTCGTCCGGGTAAGAAGGTGGGATGGCTTTCTCTGGTTAGTCAGAATAAAAACCGACTGTTGGCCCCCTATACATCCTCCTACAAATAATTTAAAGAGACTTTTTTCAAAGTGATAATAAAGGGAGAGGGCTTCCGGTATGTGTATGATGACGGGGTGTCTAAGTTCCCTTTATATCGGACTATACAACCGAGGACTTCCTGGCCATCGGAATTTTGGATCAGCTGCCCCGCCAAATATCCACCCGAAGACTTATAAGGTGTTACTCCGCTAACAATCTGGCCCGTGCTGTTGTTGGTAAGAGAATTTGTTTTATATTTGGTTATCTTGTTTCTCTTGATTGACTTTGTTGGTGTTGCAGATATCATACTGTCAATGGCTCCACCCGGTGGGAATCCACTTTTGAAGGGGCTTGTGGCTTCTCGACCATCGGCCGGTCAAAAGTCGGCTGACAAGGGAAAAAGGCCTCGAGTGGCTGAGGCTTCTCAGGCTAAGGAGGCTTCATCTGCTGTGAAACCTATATCGGTCATCCGACCTCCCTCGCAGTCGACTCCTCCTGATCACACGACTCCTCGCCTGAAAAAGAGGAAGGATAGGGAGCACAAAAAAGACAAGTCCTCCCGCCGATCACCGACTAGGCTTCGAATGCCGACTACCTCTAGGGACCGGGTTGTAGCCATGGATTTCCTGAAATATGACCTCATGGTATCTAATCGGGTCAGCGTTCAACTTGACAACTACGAAGTTGGTCCCTACTCGGCCAAAACTACTCCCTCCGACCTCCACACAGCTTTTTTGGAGCTTGCCACTCGCGCCTTGCTGGTCGGGCGTATTATGGGTGACAAATTGATGAAGAAAGGTGGCGAGGATGTGGAGAAGTTGAAAGCTGACTTGGAGAACTCTGCTTCCTCGCTAAAGTCTGCTCTCTCGGCCAACATCGACCTAGCCGGCCAGAGAACAAGGATTTGGAACAACAACTGGAGCAGGCGAAGGTGGAGATAGGCATGCTCCGAGAGAGGTGTTCGGTTGCCAGATGAAGGAGGAATAGTCGAACAAGAGGGCAACCAACCTCCGCGGGGAGGTGGAGGAAGTAGCCTCACTGAAGGCTTGTCGCGACGAAGATCGCCGCCGCGTGGCACAACTGAATCAGCAGCTAGCCGAACTCAAGGATCATGTCATCGAACAACATGATAAAGGGTTCGAGCTGGCCGTTCAGCAGGCGACTTTCTTCTATAAGATTCTCACTGATAAGGGGAATTTCGACAACCAGAAGGCTTTCTTTAATGGTGAGTTATTACTGTTGTCTGAGATTCCCGACAGTGGTGAAGAGGATGAATTGGCCAAGGAAGGTGGTGGTGAAGGCGGGGAGGAGGCAGTCGGGGTGGAGCAGACGGCTTCCCCTAATGTAAATGTGTTAGATTAGGTTCTTCTTTGATGACCGTGTGTGGTCATGATTTTTTGGTGGCTTGTATATTCGGCCAATGTTTAATGATAATTTTGTAATTAACCGTCTTCTGATCGGTTTATCGTTTTATAATGAAATATTTTGGATCGGTCTTTGTTCAATGTATCTTAGGTTTTGGCGTTTATTATTCCGATTGTGGTTGCCTGACAATTTTCGTATTTAGTGTTGTATTGATTGTATTCGGTCAGTATACTATCGTTCATTTTTATTACTACTCATTCGTCCATATTTAATTTACTAGTTGGAATAAGTATGAGTGGGCTTACCCCCTTTTGGGTAAAGGTGAGCGCCTCCCGTGCTTATCGCCTTCTCTACTAGTTGTGAATTGAATGTACACGGCCGGTCCTTTGGTTCTTTCTAAGAACTTATACGAATGATATTTGTACGTACACGGTCGGTTCCGTGGTTCAATAACGTAATAATATTTGTGAGAACACGGTCGGCTCCGAGGTTCAATAATTTAATGGTATTCGTAAGTGCAGGGTGAGTATGCGGTTTGGTACTCGGGTTATTATGCGGTCGGTTCCACTGTCATGATTTCCGACTTGAGGTAGTCATGGACATGATTACACCGTCGATTCCATGTGTAAATCGGGTAACATGTAATATACTCGGTCAGGTTATGAGAAAACGTTCTTGAAGGACAAATAAATGGTTTCATTAATTTTGAAAGGGGTGCCTCATTAAAACTTCCTCGGCCAAAACCCTCCTTAGGGAAAAAAGACCGAGGTAGGAAAGAGTGCACTACATTATAATTAACTGAAGTAAAATTTCAAATGATCAATGTTCCATGTTCTGAGGATGGGCTTGCCATCTAAGTGCTCCAGCCGATAAGCTCTGTTCCCCAAATTGTCGCTTACTTTGAAAGGTCCTTCCTAGTTTGGAACGAATTTTCCTTCGGCAGCATCCTTTCGGGCGTCTCCCGTCATACGCCATACCAAGTCTCCTGGTTGAAAAGCTCGTGGTTTGACCTTCGAGTTATATCGCCGGGCAGTCTATTGTTTGCTGGCCTCTTCCCGTATTCGGGCCTTCTATCGCAGTTCCTCTAGAAGGTCAAGCTCTGTCTTCATGCATTCTTCATTAATCTTCAATTTATTCATTTGACGGCGCAAGGTGGTTTCACCAACTTCGACTGGTAACATGGAGTCTGTCCCATAGGTCAAGTTATACGGAGTTTCTCCTGTTGAGGACTGGGGCTGCACCTATAAGCCCACAGTACTTCTAGCAGCTCGTCTGCCCATCTACCTTTGGTTGTACCAAGCTTTTTCTTTAGCTGACCGAGTATGACCTTGTTTACTGCTTCCGCCTGACCATTGGTTTGCGGGTGTTCCACCGAACTTGTGACGTGCTTAATACCCAACTCTTTTAGGAAAAACTCCAGTTTTCGGTTGACGAACTGCCGACCGTTGTCAGTGATGATCGTGTGGGGTATCCCGAATCTGCAAATTACCTTCCACATGAAAGCTTGAACGTTAGCGGCCGTAATTTTGGCTATTGGTTCTGCCTCAATCTATTTAGTGAAGTAATCAATGGCCACAATGAGAAATTTTCTTTGTCCGGATGCTGGTGGAAAAGGTTCGACTATATCCATTCCCCACTGGGCAAACGGCCATGGAGACTGAATGCAGTGCAATTCCACGGACAGTTGATGAATGATATTTGTCGTTTACCTGACCGACCGTTAACTGAGAATCACTTAGGCAGACTAAGTGTTCTACTCCCATATCTATAGCTAATAACAAACCGGCGATAAGTGCTTCATATTCGGCCTGATTGTTGGACGCTTTGAAGGTGAAGCGTAATGACTGTTCGAGTCTTACCCCGGTCGGACTTTCTAAGACTACGCCTGCTCCACAACCTTTTTGATTTGAAGAGCTATCCACATACAACTTCCACGAGTTTTTCTTCTAGGCCGACAACTCATTACCCGGAACTTGTAATTCTGCCACGAAATCAGCTAAGCATTGTGCCCGTATGGGCTCCCCAGGCTCGAAGGATAGGTAGAACTCGGATAACTCAATAGACCAAGAGATCATTCGTCCGGCTAAATCCGGCCTTAACAGGACTTTCCCAATTGGATGGTCTGTTTTGACTGTTATTGGATGCCCCTGGAAATATGGTCGCAGCCTTCTTGCCGTGTACAACAACGCAATGGTTGTCTTTTCAATTAACTGGTATCGCGTTTTTGCGTCGTGAAGTGTCCGGCCGGTGAAGTAGACGGGCCTGAAGCCTTCTTCTTGGACCAGAGCTGAACTCACAGCATCCTCTGAGATGGATAGATAGAGCAGCAGCTGACTTCCAGCCCGTGGCTTCTCGAGAATCGGCGTTGAAGATACGACTGCCTTTATCTCTTTGAATGCATCCTCGCACCTATCATCCCACTTGAACTTATACGCTTTCTTTAGAATCTTGATTATGGGACAAATTTTCTCGGTCATCCTTGGCAGGAATCTGGACACAGATATCAGTCTTCCCACCAACCTTTGCACTTCTTTCAGGTTTATCGGGCTTCTCATAGATGAAATTGCCTCGCACTTGTCGGGGTTAGCTTCTATTCCTCGGTGTGTAAGCATGAAACCCAAGAACTTTCCCCCTTCTACACCAAAAACGCACTTAGCCGGGTTTAACCTCATATTGTAAAGGCGTAGCTGCGAGAATATCTCGGCCAGGTCATCAAGGTGTTGTTCGAACATTTCGGATTTGACTACCATATCATCTACATATACTTCTAGGTTCCTACCAATCTGTTTCTCAAATACTCGGTCCATGAGTCTCTGGTATGTTGCGCCAGCATTTTTGAGTCCGAATGGCATAACTTGATAACAATAGTTGGCGGATTCCGTAATGAAGGTCGTCTTGTCTACATCCGATCTGTGCATTGGTATTTGATTGTACCTTGAAAAGGCATCCAAAAAACTGAGTACTTTGTGGCCGACTGCTCCATATACTAATCGGTCAATGCTAGGCAGCGGGTACGCGTCTTTAGGGTATGCTTTGTTTAGATCGGTGTAGTCAGTACACATCCTCCATTTTCCATTACTCTTCTTCACCAGAACTATATTGGCCAACCAGGTCGTGTATAGGATTTCTCTAATAAAGCCTGCTTTGAGTAGTTTCTGCACTTCCTCTATGGCTGCTTGCCTCTCTTCCTCACCGAGCCGTCTTTTCTTCTGAGTGACTGGTCTTGCTTCAATGCACACAGACAGCTTGTGTGTCATTACCTTAGGGTCAATTCCCGGCATGTTGTCGGCCGTCCATGCGAATAAGTCTTTGTTTCTGACCAATGTTGTCTTCAGTGTTTGGCTTTCTTCGGGTGTTAAGGATCGCCCCAACTGCGTATTTTACCCTTCTGCTCCTAACTGCCATTCCTCCACTGTATCTCTCGGCTCCATCCTAATTTCGTCGTTCATTCGGGGATCAAGGTCCGTCATGGCAACCATCCTCTGCCCTACATCGCGTTTGGTCGATGTGATTGTTGGTGACAACCTAAGGCTTGCCACATAGCACTCACGTGTTGTACGTTGGTCTGCGTACACGGTTGCAACATCTCCACGTTCGGTGGGAAATTTCATGGCGAGATGGGGTGTAGAGACGATAGCTCCTAACTTGTTTAAAGACGGTCGTCCCAGAAGCACATTGTACGATGTATTGACATCCACTATTAAGTACCTTACGAGTATCATTCGGTGTCCTCGGTCAGTATTCCCGAACTTAGTGCGCAGATCAATATAACCCTTCGTGTCAACCCTTTCTCCAGAAAAGCCTACTATCTGCTCTTCTAGAGGAATGATAGCATCTTCGTTCAAACTCATCTTTTTGAAGGTTTTCCAATACAGGACGTCTACTGAGCTCCCTTGATCGACCAACGTCTTTCTGATTTCGCAATTTGCGACTTCGATGGCGATGACCATTGGATCGTCTTGGCGGGTATCAATGTTTCTGAAATCTCGGTCGGTGAAAACAATGTCCGGCATAGTTCTTCTCGGCCGACTATCAAGCACATGCACACTTTTAACAATTCTCAAATGTCTCTTCCTTGCTGAGTGTGACAGACCTCCTCCTCCGAATCCTCCTGAGATGGTGTTGATGACTGTTCGGCCATCGTTATTGCAAGTTCTCGGACTTCTTTCCCGGGATCGTTCTTGTCTTGGTTGTTCATTCGCTCGAGGTCTGGGGTTCCAATGTTCTGGGGTCCTTGCTCTTTGTTGGGCGTATTGTCTATTTCCTGCTCTTTGTACATAGCGCTGCAAGTGTCCGGCCTGTATAAGTTCCTCTATCTTGTCTTTCAGAGCGATGCACTCCTCTGTGGTATGACCGTGATTGCGATGATATCGGCAATGTTTGGTTTGATCTACACGAGGGGGCAAGGGGAACTTACGGGGGGCCGGAATAAGCTCGGCACTGAGCGCTTCCTCCAAGATCCGAGCTCGGCCCGTGTTCAGGGGGGTATACTTTGCAAATCTCAAGGGCGGAGGGAACTCTCTCGCCTTCTGTGGATTTCTATCTCGGTCGTTCCGCCTTCCTTGGCCTTGATCGGCTCTAGCGTGCGTTTTGAATTCTCGTAACTCCTCCACATACATGAACTGCGCAGCTCTCTAGCGAAGCTCCTCCATGCTCGCGGCTGGTTGCATAGCTAAACTATCCGCGAATGGGTTTGACCAAAGAGCGGTGGTTAAGTAGACCATTGCTACTTCCGGCAGGAGGCCACGGATGTTCAACGCGACCTGGCCGAACCTATCCATGAACGTCCGGAGTGACTCCCCCTTCTCTTGCCGAACATTAGCTAGCGCGATTGGTGTTAAGTTGTGCGGCTTGCTCGTTGCGAACTGTGCCGCAAATTTGGTTTTAAGGTCCTCGAAGGAATCGATTGACTTCGGCGGAAGTTGGGTAAACCAACTAAGCGCCATCCCCCTCAGAGAGGCTGGGAAAACTTTGCAGTATACGTGAGTGTCCCTCATGTATATGGACAGTTGCGCTACATACGCGTTGATGTGTTCGTTTGGGTCAGAGGTTTCGTCGTATCTATCTAGCGTGGGGCTTTTCCAACCCTTGGGCAGCCTCGTAGTCATAATCTCATCCGTGAAAGGGTATTGATCGGAAATGTTGGCCCTCGTCGTCTGATATGTTTCATCTCTGGTTTCCTTATTGCGATCTTGCTTGTTACGCCCCTCCTTTCGATCCTCATGCCGCGAACCTTCCACTCGGCTCTCTCGCCGAGAACCTTCTTCCTTTCGGGTTTCGTGCCGAGAGCCCTCTTCCCTTTGGGTCTCATGCCGAGATCCGTCTTCCCTCTGGGTCTCACGCCGAGAACCTTCTCCGGGGATGTTTTCAATGTGGGTTCGTTCTACCCTGTCAATCCTCTGCCTCAACCTTTTGTTCTCCTCTCGGAGGACATCTAGGGTGCCAGCATGACGCATCCGGTCCTCCTTACACAGTTTCCTCATCATTTCCAGCTCCTGCTTCATCTCGGCCAGTATGGCCATTGGGTCTTCCCCGAAATGATTTTGTTGGCTTCCTTGATTCCTGGTCATCACCATTGTCCTGTCGAGTTGATCTCGGCCCCACGGTGGGCACCAAAATGTTCTTGTATGAGACCGGTCGGCTCTTACAGGCAATAGCTCCTCTAAGGTATCTTTCTGTGATGAAATCCCACTACCTTTCCTTCTCGGTTCTGATGGTGCATTGTCCCGGGAGGGGGTCCTGCAGGCACTCCGACGCTCAAGTCAGTATATGTTCTAATGAAAAGTCAAATAAACTTAGGTCAAGTAACCGTACCTTATTTTGTGGGGTTCTCTTGTCTTTTATACTTATTTAGGTGGGCCTTAAGTGGATGGGCCTACGGCCCAATATGGCTTCTTATCTGATTGGTGCCACGCGTCAATTGCAGAGAGAGCTGTATAGATAGACAAATTCTTGGTCTACCAACCGGTTATTAGTCGGTCGATTGTGCAACTATGTGTTAATTTTTTAGTATTCGGTCTATCAGGTAGTACACATTTTATTATACTGTATGTACCGTCTTAACTTATGATCTAAATTCAATTTAATTATAGTACTCAACCAATTGATAAGATTATTGAGTACTGAATTACTGAATTTAACTTCGTTATATGCAGTACTATAAATATACCTCAAATTCAAGTATTGATTTACATAAGTATTTATTTTTACTTTATTTATGCCTGCCACAAATACGTCGAAACCTCGTAATATAAGAAGAAAATAAATGTTAAAAGAAATGCAAATCAAATATATAAAAAATTGATAAAAAGGTGAAATATTTATTAATGTGTCTTAAAATTTAAATTATCAATCATACATACTATATATAAGTTTAATACGTTGAAAGAGATTGATAATAATATTCAATTTTCAAATAAATATAAAAATATGTTAACAAAATAATTTACTACAACCCATAATCATTGTTAACTTTTAAAATAAAATAATAACATTATAAAAAGTATTAAAGGAAAAAATAATACCTCAACATTTTATATAGAAAAGCTAAAAAAACAAAAATTACCTCTGTAACTAAAACTATAAAATTATTTCATTAAAAATAAATAATAAATTATAATTGAATTAGTAAGTATTTTGCCACCTGATTGAGATCCTCTGTAAACAACAATCACCCTAAAATCCAAAAATACTCTAATTTAAGGAGTCTTTTCATTTGAAGGCACCAAGTGTGTTGCTGAATGAGACAATAACTTTAATATTGGAGGCAAAGTACGGATAATATCTTATATTAAACATTCAATATCATGCTGAGGTATGTAATTAATGATAAATATTAAACTAAATATTAGTATATCATAATAACTAAGAATATAATAAGTTAATATATAATTTATGTGTTTAATGTACGTTATATGAAATATAAATTTATGTATCGTTTATACGGTGTAGATATTAATATTTTGAATAAAAATGGAAATCTCGTAGTTAATATATAAATTTTATAAAGAATATATACGAATCATAAATATAATGGTTTTATTTTACTTTATATACCTTCATCTTAATTTTTATTTCAATAATTTTTCTTGTTGGGTTATAATCTATAACATGGAGCTATATAGATGAACATATATAAATGTTCAGTCATTAGTGGTCATGTTTATATATGTTTTTTTAATGTATATAAAACATTTTGAAACAGTAAATGCTTTATAATGATGTTAATATAACTTATGTTTATCAGCAAACACTAAAATCTTGTAAATTGTTAGATTTGCTATTGAAATAGGTAGCTCGAGTTCATTTATCAGTAAAATGTTTTAAACTAATGGGGTTTTACATTACGTACAGTTAAAAACACTTTATTTTATTGTCAGATTTATTTAAATAATGTAGATACTCTCTGTAGTAAATTATTTTAATTTATTTTTAGAAATTTTATTTTTATTTGTGCTAAGATTTTGTAATAAAAATTTATTTTCATTTTACTTTAAATTTTTAATTTCATTTAGATTTTTAAAAATTCTATATAATCTTATTTTATAAAATTAAAGACTCTTCTAGGTATCAACTAATCCAAGATTATTTTGTAAAGGGATGCTAACTTAAACAGTTTTTTAAGCAACAGCGGATGATAAATATTTAAATATTCGTTCAATTTTAATTATTTTTATTTTTAATATAAGAACATTTTGATAATTATTTAAATTATCAAATTACCATGTATTTCTTTCCTATTACATTAATCACTCACAATTTTTTTATTCATTTTTTTCTCTCATTTTACTTTTTTCCTCTTTGGATTATAACAATCTCATTTTTTTTATTCCATCTTTTTCTTATGTTTGACTTTCTCATTTTCTACTTCCTACATCCTAATTCAAATTAAGGTTAGTTTTCTTTTTCTTTTTTAATTTACTGTATAACCTTTCAGTATCATGAAACACTGATGGATCACATGATGACATGGTCCAGGTCAGAATCCACCAACATTCAATGAAAATACTTTTTTCAAATTTGAAAATTAAGAAATAATTAGATCAAACCGCACCATATTTCCTTTCCACAAATGTTAGTTCCTTTTGCGACATTCACATCTCAAAGTACAAAGTATTGACCACCCATTTTTTTTTTTCCTCAAAACTTACCCATTTTGAAAAAGAAAAACTACCTAAATAAACTCACTCTCATTTTAATTCTCGAACTAAACCTATAACCTATATTCTTACGTGAAGAATAAACGGTCTAGTTTAAAAATTTAAATAAAAAACAGTTTATTTAGATAATATTTTTTTGAAATGATTTATTTTGAAAAAGGAAAATCTGCAATCCGCAAGGGCAAGACCACAACACGATTTTCTCTTCAAAATTTGTGTAATCCCAATGCTCGTAATCAAAATGTTGAAGAATAACTGTAGTACTGGTCATATGCACTTTATAATTGTAGTTTGATCACACAAGTTTTTTTGTATTTATCACATTTGAGTACATCATAGCAACATATACATGTTCCCCAATTGTAAATTTTAGCCAATTTCCAAAAACAGTCTTACAGAACTTATTAAAAAACATACCACAAAAAAAGACAAAATTACTACTATTTTGGGATGAATGTTACTCCCTTTCCAAAACGTAGCCTTAAAATATTATTCTTCTGAAAAAAAACACTAATAAATACTATTATTTTGGAGTGGAAGGAGTACTTCGAACCTCAGCTAATTTTTTCATTGTTTTGTTTATAGAAAGGTACTCAGTCTTCATCTTTTCATTCTTACGTTTACATAGATCATTACACAAGATCTTTTCAAAAAGAAAGGAAAGTAATAACAAGAAAGCAACATTGTGGTATCTTTCTCACTTTCTTTAATATCCTCATAATGATCAAAATTAAAGCGTTAACATCTACAAATATCCAAAATGATGTCTCCATGCGAACAAAGGAAAGTGTCTACAAATGACAATGATCAAAATCAATTAAATTGACTATTACGAGAGACTAGAACGAAATAAGTACGAGCCAGATACCCAAATAAAAGAAAATGACGTGAATGAAGAAAAAAGAAATAGTTTAAGCGGGAGACCAACACAATGTTTTACACTATGTTACATTTGCACGATGTGTTGATTATAATTGCATTCTCATGAGTTGTTTCCCCATAAAGATTACAATAAAAACATGCTGCGCAAGAACTTGCTCTGTTCTATCAACAACAAGATGACGGATGCACTCCTGGCTTCTCTTCTTCCATATCATCTGGAATTTCCCTGCAAAGAAGAAAGTATATTTCTGCTTTCAAAAAAGGAGCCAAATGATTATTAAATTCATTTCTTCGGACTAAGGAGAAACTTATGTAATAGCATAGCGAGTATACTGAGCTCCATTCAATCTAGACAAAACATCAATTCAAGCCTCCTCTATCTAGAATATTTATTAGTCTATACGGTGTCAGAAAGGTAGCGGTTTCAAAGACAAAAACCAGAATTTATCAACTGAAAGAGGTACTTGTAAACTAAATGGATGTACATAGCTTCAAAACAAAATATGATTGTTACCTCATATGGGCAGTGACATTTGAGAACTTGGAATTAGCCATTCCATCTTCATCGGGTTCAGAATCATAATCTTCACCATCCCATTTGCGAAGCTTTGGTCTTCTATCCATGTCCTCTTCAGCCTGAATAAAAAATAAAATCAAACAACAAGAAGAGAATGGCAGAGAGACAATAACTGTAACAGTCATTAAGTACTGACCTCTTCTGGAATTTCCAAGGTAGGTGGTGTTGTCTGAAAAGGTACACTGGGAGCATGGGGAAGTCGGGAAATCTGTTCTAGAAGTGTGATCCTTGAAAGTTAATGGAGGAAAAACATGTCAGTCAGTGTTTAATCCAGCGAATGTTAGGATTTCTCTGAATATTTTATAGGAGAGGAGAAAGGAAAGTATAAATTCTGACTAAGGTTCGGTCCTGGACCTACACGCTTCGGCCACGTAAAGAGGCTCAAGGCGCAAATTCCATGAAACCCTATCAAAATACTAATACTACGAAAATAACAATTCGGGTATAAGATATAGTTTGTCGTCTATGCAAGCACGTGTAAGTAAGTTTCTGAAAACATCATCTTTTATAGAGATGATGTGATGTGACATGGATTAAATTTAATGCATTCAAGTTACATTCTTAACAATTTATAACCATTATTTTTTCCCATAATTAATATTGAAACGAGAAATATCAACTTTAACTAAACCAAGATGAAATTATCAGTATAAACAAACACCTTATTTTTTCCATATCCCTGGGTGTGTTTAGGTTCTCCATGTTGCTTGGATCGACATAGAGAGTATAATCTGGACCAAAATATTCATAATATTCATTATAAGGCAACTTATTGTCAGGCTCCACTCCTACTGCCACCGCTGTCTAAAACAGAAAAAACATGTAATCAATAAGTAAATTAAACCAGTTCCAAGTAACATTATAATCTGGCCTACAAAGAGAAATAAACGAACCTCATAACACCAACAACGGGCAACATTCCGAATTGTATATCCACCCCCACCCAAAACCATCAAAGGAACATTGAAAGATCTAAGGAATCGAAGGCAATCTGCATGACCTCTCACAGACAAGTTGAAGCAACCCAACCTGTCACCAGACAATGAATCGGCTCCACATTGAAGAACAACGGCCTCAGGTTGATAAACCTCCATGACTTTATTAATGATAGATCGAAACAGACCACGAAAACTCTCATCATCCATTCCGTCGTTTAATGGGACATTGACCGCATAATTCTTGCCCGAGCCTACCCCAATGTCTCTGATATGCCCTGTGCCAGGGAAAAACTCCCCAAACTTGTGAAAAGAGACTGTCATCACCCTATCAGTGGTGTAAAAGGCCTCCTCAACTCCATCACCATGGTGAACATCAATGTCAACATACAGAACTCGCTGCCAAGTATCAGAAAACAACGAGAAAGTCAATTCAGCCAAGGAAGAAACCATGTGCATACAAACAACAGACTCAATCAACAAACTCATATCACATGCAATAGAATTTCCTTACAAGAACAAACATAAATTTGATTCTTACAGGAAAAAAACTATAAAAATTTGAAACAACAAACAATCCAATCTTAATTCTTTGCATGTCTAAAAATCATGAGATTACAGCTAACAATAAATTACTCCAACTGATTTTTTTACTAAACACTATCAAAAACACAATCAAAACAGTGACTACTGTTTGATTGGATTAGGAAGGAAATAAAAATTTACACAATTTTAAAAAACAGAACCATCATGTTCTAGGGAGTGTCAAAGCACACAGTTTAATTCTATAAGCTACTGAAATGAACAAAGATCCCCACAGAACATAAACACAAAAAGTTAAGTAGACTGTATTAAGAGAAGAGAGGGGATTACCCTGTGAACTTTGAGAAGCTCGAGGATACCGAGAACAATGTCGTTGACGTAACAGAATCCAGAGGCTTCAGACTTCTTCGCATGATGGAGGCCGCCGGCCCAATTGATGGCGATGTCAGCGTCGCCGCGGTTGAGTTTGACGGCGGCGCCGATGGAGCCGCCAGCTGAAGCCTGGCAGAAGTTGAAGAGGCCGTCGAAGACAGGGCAGTCCTCGCCGACGTTGAAGCGTCTGAGTTGGCGAGAGAAGGTGGTGTCGGAAAGGGTCTCGGGGGAGACCGAAGAGAGGAAGTGGACATAGTCATCGGAGTGAAAGCGGCGAATGTCGCTGGGGGAAGCTGGGAAAGGGCGGTTAATCTCCATGCGGCGGTGGAGGTAGTAGTGGACGATGAGGTTGTGCGCCATGCGGATGCGGTGCGGCTTCATTGGGTGGCCCTGGCCGTAGTAGTAATCGCCGATAGTTGGTTCGTAAAAGTACGTGACTCTGCGCTTCTTAGCGTCGGAGCCTATCGACGGCAGCGAAGCCCCGCCTTCTATGTTGCTATTGCTACTCTCCTCTCCCATCATACCCATTCGATGCGACACAGATTTCTCTCTCTCTCTCTCTTTGAACGCAGATAAATTATTATTGTAATTGTGGAGTACCCTCAGAGATCGAATACCCAAACCCTCTTTGCTCTGTTTATGTATGAGTATTGCAGTGGGAGGGGGGAAGGGTTATTTATTGGTACCAGACTTTCTGTGAGGAGGAATCCATTCATCCAATTTATTACTCACTCAGTTTCCTTCCTTTCTCCTTTCCACCGTCCCCTGTTTTGCATACACAGTTTAGGTTTTATTTTTATTTTATTTTTATTTTTTTTATTCTTTAATGTCATCAGGATTCTAAACATACAAATATTATATTATATATTATCTTTAATTATAAAGTTAAAAGATAAAGCTTGTTGAAATATAACAACACAATGAACGATTTTACCTTAAACTTTATTTTATTATGATTTATTATTTCTCCACAAAAGGACTCTCGAGGATAACCAAAACAGCGTAACTCTAGAAGCATTGTTCATTGTTGAGTAAAATTAGCGTTTCAATTTTAATAATTCATGTTGTTTTTCAATGATTTTTTTTTTTATAAATAAACCCTTTTTAAGAAAATTACAAAAACAACTAGAGCGGGATTCCATTTTTCATAGACTGAATTTTGACATTATTTTTTTTTTGCAAAAAAAATCAATTAAGAACAGGAAATTAAATAAATAATAAAAATGTATTATACTTTTGTTTTTTGTTTTAAATATTAAATCATTAATTAATGCTTAATAAATATTGCTAAAAATTTTAGTAAAATAGAAATAAAAGGAAATAAAATTATGTTACACTATAAGTGTTCATGATAAAAGTGTAAAATGAATATTTAAAATGTTTGTAAATTGCTTTATAAAGTAAATAAACATTTAATTTCCAGAACTATTTAACATAGAATTTTTTTATGTTTTTTTAATTATAATAATGATATTAAAATAATATAATTTAAAATATATCAAATACTAGTGAGACATTTAAATGCAGAGTTTTAAATCATTAACTAAACTAAAAAATAACTTAAATAATAAAATAAAACAATTTAATGTATGGAACTATTAATAAAAATTAAAAATATATATTGTATTAAAATACAAGTTTTATAATAATATAAAATTAAATTATTAAATATTTAGTAGTTTAAAATATATATATATATATATATATATATATATATATATTAATAAGAATAATTATTATAAATATGTAATAAATATTTAGGTCATATAAAACTAATATCATTAATATAAATTTTAGATTTGAAATCAATTTTAAATATTATATTGAGTAGTAAATTTAATTCTAATAGATATTACTAAAGATTTTTTTTAATAAAATAAACTTTATATTTAAGTATCATAGTATTATATTACATTTATGAGATCTTAGTTTGCATGAAGTTCATTACTATATCAAAAACAAAATCTCTTATGTAGAGTTTATTTTTTAGAAAGATTTTATTATTAGACACAAATTTAAAAGTTTATTAGAGTTTATTCTTTAGAAAGATTTTATTATTAGACACCAATTTAAAAGTTTATTATTGGATACCAGCTTAAAAATATAAGGTAATTTAGATAAATAGAAAAGACTCAAGTTGATAATGAGAATCCCTTAAATAAAGAAATTGCATATAACTATTGGTGGACTGTGATATTTTAAGATATGTTATAGTTGGATAAGGACCACATTTTATTCAAAAGAGTTTTCTCGATATTCAAACCATGTATGGATGGTTTTTAACACTGAAAGTCACTTATTCAAGTTGATAAATTTGTTTTTTACAATATATACAGAGAAATTTTATTGGTGATAGTTTTGTAAAACAGACACAATAATATAATACATATTATCTTTACAGTAATAGACTGTAACACCTAGTGATGCTTTATTCTTTTTTTTAGGAACCAATGATGTTAAATCACCCTATAAGATCACATGTGCCTCATTTCAAATTATCACAAGTTTATAAGAGTACATACTCGATAGACGTAGTTATTGGAATGATAAAACATTTGTATTTTGTGTTTCTCCAACTGCATTCACTGCTATAGCATATACTTTGTTTTCTCTATTGCATTCACTACTCCAACATTTGCATTTTGTATATGCTAGGTACATTTTGTGTAACAGGTTCTCTAGTAATTGTTTTATTAGATGGTGGTAGTTATTTATTTGTCCTGGTGTTGTGTCCCTAAGCTCCACATATTTTGTTTCTACATCTTGCAATGTCTTTTCTAAATTTTACCTATGATAATCTTCATTTGGTTCTCTTCTCCTAGTTTATTTTGTCATCCAAGTCTATTTTTCATTTTATCAAATTTTTAGTCTGATCACATATCCTCTCCATTGATTGATTGTTATCACTTTATTATGTACATAACCTAAAGTATATATTTTTTTAAATAACATTTATCGATATAATTCATAAAGTTAAATGTTTTAAATTGTAGAACAGTCACAATATGTCTACATGAAATGCCAATTAATTTCAAAAAAATTGTAGATACAATAATTATTATTTATGTCAATAACAAATTTCTCACTTGTTATGTAAAAGATTAACATCAAAACTCTCTTAACCACCCCAACCAACAACCCAATGCCAAATTTCTAAATCTCTAAATGGAATCTTCTTAAGAAATTAAACATAATTCAATTGGTATAATTTTACATTTTTCTCTTATGTGTTGCAAATTATTCATTAGGTACATCCTAATCCACCCACACATGGTTATGACAAGCTTATCCCTGTGGTTTTCAAATTTAAATGACTCACTAAGATGGTTCATTAGCCTATCACACTTTACATATGAAGTGAAAACATGTTTATAATATGTTTTTTGTTCATAAATAATCACCAACCTCATTGATATTTTTTATATTTTACATATTATATTTACATAGTTTCTCATAAGTAGCTTTGAGAACACATCATCAAATCTCTTAATAAAACTTCACCTCTAAATTTCTTCTTGAATTAATTAGTTATACAAGTGCCTAAAACATATTTTATTCTTCAGATAGATAGGAAATTTTTAAAATACTTGTAGTATCCGTGCACATATAATAGTTTAAGTGAGAATCTCATTGATTATATTTATTTGACATAGAAAACAATGATATTTATTAAATATAAATTAGTTTTACTTTTTGTTAATTACTAATAACATCTCATTTATTTGTCCATAAATCACCAATATTTTTTTTATAACAAATTTACAAACCATCCAAAGACATATACTAATTATTGGGTACCAACCACACTCAATAATTAACCTTAAAACTTTTTTTTTCAAATGTGGATTCAGGACTTCTAGGAATACATAAAAATTAATTGTTGATCATATTTTCAATATTAGATTATTTATTCTTATCAAATAATAATTCCTTAAATATATATCTTTTAAGTTTTTGTAGCATATGACCAGATTTGTGTATATTGCTCGGTGAAATTCCATCAATTACCTTTTTCATAATTTATTTGGCTCTCCATGTTCTTGGAAGTATATTTTAATTGAATAAATAACCTTAATTTCATAAGTGATATCCTGACTGCATGGCAACAAATGTAACTCTCATTTTTTTATTATGACCTTAGCAAGTTAGGATTACAAGTTTATTATCATTGAAGTCAAACTTGATCTCTTTTCTATTCAACAAATTAAATTCTTTGAATCTTTTTAACATAAAAAAAATTCAAATCCAAATTTCATTTAAAATCTTTATTAGAAAAAATTGGTATATCACACTTTAAGTATGAAGAGAAACATACTTCTCTCATTGATATTTTTGATCTTTTGCATATTATATTTTCATAGTTGTTGATTAGTAGGTTTGACAATCCCATCATTAAATATCTTAATAAGACCCTAACAAGTAGTTATACAAGTGTCTAAAACAAAATTTATTCTTCACATAGTAGAAAATTCCTAAAATACCTATAGACATCCTGCACATATAATATGTTAAGTGGAAATTTCATTGATTATATTCTTTGACATAGAAAAAAATCATATTTACTAAGTATAAACTAGTTTTACCTTTTGTTAATCACTAATAATATCTCACTTATTTGTCCACAAATCACCAATTTTTTTTAATACCAAATTTACAAACCATCCAAAGACATATACTAATTATTGAGTACCAACCACAATCAATAATTAACCTTAAAACTTTTTTTTTTCAAATGACATCTATCAAAATCACTGGACATGATCTACAGACTTTCTTAATTGTGGATTGAGGACTTCTAGGAATACATATAAATTAGTAATACGTAAAAATTAATTATTGACGATATTTTCAATATTGGCTTATTTATCAGATAATAACTCCTTATATATATATATATATATATATATATATATATATATATATATATTATATATTTTTTTTATAATTTCAAATGTTTATATACTATAAATTAGACACATAAATTATAGCTCGAGTGTTATTATAAAGACAAAAAAGAAGATTTTTATATTAAAAAATA